>ERZ832973.830-NODE-830-length-31698-cov-6.155643_pt1 | contig 31698 bp, 36 predicted proteins | sample MGYA00519950_ERZ832973 | MGnify/ENA primary metagenome ERZ832973 (study PRJEB31850, sample SAMEA3708734) | human gut metagenome | biome: human gut; feature: human-associated habitat; material: faeces | place: China | collected 2014 ... | reverse complement strand
AAGTCAACAGACAAGGCTCCTGATACGAGCGCTAGCCATGTATCAGACGGGACTTCTGGTGTTACAGCACCTACCACACCTGTGACACCAACTCCTCTAACAACACCAAAGACTGAGGAAAAGCCATCTACTTCTGAGAAGGTGACTCCTACTGTTCCAACAGATAAGTCAACAGACAAGGCTCCTGATCCAAATAAGGTAACGGATAAAGCTCCTGAAGCTAAACCGTCAACTGAGAAACAAGCAGCAGCCACTGAAACAGAGGCGTTACCACACACTGGTGATGACACTGCCCTTACAGTAAGCCTTACAAGCCTAGGCGCATTTCTTATTGCAGCAGGACTTGGTTTCTTGCCAAAACGTAAGAAGGACTAGATGGATTACCTAAAACCAATTTTAGGAATTCTTTTATCATTTGTAATTTTAACTGGTCTTAATATGCTATACATTTTAATCGGCCGTTATATTACAAATTTTAAAAAATTATCAGGACGGTTTGAATGGCTTGATAAACCCGTCTTAAAGAAGAGGTCTTCAGCAACCTCTACACAAAAAAACCCCGACGGCCATCGGGGTTAGTTAAAAATTTATAAAAATTTAAAACTTACATCGACATTATAGCATAATAATGTCAGAAAATAAATAAACCTAATCATTAAAATACAAGCCAGTTAGATTTCGTTTAACCAAGAACTACGATAAGACATTGGTTAGTAGCGAGTGCTTTTAGGAGCGTAACGGGGTTCGATTCCCTGGCTCGTTATTTGTTTGAATATTGACCTAGATAAGTCAATAAACTGTCTATGAAATCTAACTGTCCTTTGTATAGATGGAGGTTCTATCATGATTGAATATAAACAAGAAGCTCCACAAGTCATCTTACTAGAAGATGAACCTTGTGTGATTATTGAAGAAGACTAACTAGAGGCTGATGCCTCTTTCTTGCGAAACAAAGGAGAAATAAAAAATGGAAGTTGTTACAAAAATCATTACTGTCATGGGTGCATTGGTCGCTATTGGTGGCCTAGGATGGGCATTTGTAGGTGCAATTGAGTTCTTCCAAGGAAAAAAGAACCAAAACCCACAACAAACCGATAACGGAATGGCGGGTATGGTTTATGGTGGCGGACTAGCTGCTGTATCAGCAAGTATTGCAGCTGCAATTGTTGCTGCAATCAACTCAATTCAATTTTAAAAGGTATTTAGAGAGATACCAAAGCGTTAATAATTATGATACAATAAGAATAAGATTAGGAAAGAGGTTGATGATTATGAATAGAGAAGAATGGATTTCCTATTATGAAAGTATCAATGGTCATAGACCTTCTATTTCAGAGGTTTATGAAGCCGAAAAAAATGGTGATATTTTTGTAATTTCTGAGTCGTCTAGTCCTCTAACTATCGGAAATCAGGATTATACTTCAAATCATAGTCCTAACTATCGCAAAAAATCAGCCTGGAGAAGCCTTTGGAATGCACTGACATTTATCTTCAGTGTTTTATGGGGGTTGGTAAAACTTACTTTCTCACTTGCTTTATTTATAGTTAATATTATTTTGACCATTTTCTTCTTTTTTGTACGTATCATAGGTTTTGTTTTTCTCTTATCACGTTAATATTTATCATGAAGTGTTTCGGACACTTCTTTTTTTATCCTTAAAGTATGAAGGGAGGACTATGGACGAACTTATAAAAAACATGACGAAAAGCTTAAGACAATATAATAGCGCTGCAAACCATGCTGTTATTGGTATTAATAAAAGTTTTGTTGTAGTAGGTTATATTATTGTTAGTTTCTTTTTGTTAGTAGAAATGATGTCCTGGTACAAGTATCTTAAGCAACAAGGCGGAGAACTGACTTATCGTCTCATGTTAGAAGTTGCTTTAAAGTATCTTATTGCATACTTTCTAGTAGCCATGTCAAGCCAAATTGTTGTTGCTATTATGCAGGTTACTAGTCTATTGATACGTATGGTTGGAGCTAACGTATCGAATGATCTTTTTGAATTTACAGCTCTTAAAAAAGGAAATTGGGTCATTAGGGCGGTTGTAAATTCACTAGCATATCTTTGCGGTGCCACAGCCTTGATACTAACAAATATCCTAGTATTTATGAGATTTATTGAACTTTATCTCTACAGAGCCGTATCACCTTTAATCGTTGCTTTTTGGATGTCTGATGACACAAGAAGCATTGCGACTAATTTATTGAGAAAGACTACCGCAGCTGCCCTCCAAGGACTTTTGATTGTCATTTTATTGGTTATTTGGCATGCCTTCGGAGTTCAAACCGATATTGACCTAGCTAATGCAGATTGGATAAAAACATTTGCATCGGGTTTTTCTTATATTGGAAAGTGCATTTTATTTGTTTGGTTACTCTTAGGTTCACAACGGATGGCAAGATCACTTCTCCAAGCTAACTAAATGGAGGTATATAGTTGAATAAAAGTAAATTAGGGTCGATTTTCCTAAAAGAAATTGACCAGTATGAAAGATCGGTTGTAGGCGGTATGACGGCCCGCATTTTTATAATGGTCTTAGGTGTAGGAGCTGTCGTTATGATTGGTGTCTTACCAACAGTTTTTTGGTCTATTCCTGACCTATATATGTATATGGTGGTTGTTCTAGGAACACCACCTTTTATCGTCTATGGGCTTAAGTTGGACGGGATTGTTAAAGAACGAATGCTATTTATCTTAACAATTCAAGAAAGAAGCTATCAAACTGATGATGATTTCACAGCATTTGGAAATAATAAGGAGGTAACTTATGGCAATTCTGCCTTTTCGCAAGCAAAAGATGTCCACGAATGGAATTAAGCCAACTCTTACACAAGAGGAGCTAGAACGTGGGAAACAGCTACAAAAAGCATTAAAAAAATCAACTCAAAATACAATTAAGTACACGAGTCTTTTTGAAGATGGACTCATGCACATTACAGGTCGTGAGTTTTCACGGACCTATGCCTTGGGTGATGCTAACTACATTACCGCTAGCGATGACGAAAAATCAGATATTATAGATTATTATGCTGATGCTTTAAATGTCTTAGACAGTGATAACACCTACCAACTCACGGTCATTAACCGTCCTTTACCTGACAATGCTGTAGAGCAAATTTCTTATGATAGAGTAAATGATGGTTTCAATGATTATCGTGATGAATACAACAAAATAATTAAAGATCGTTTTGATAAGGAACAAAATAACTTTGAGGTTAAAAAATTTGTTACAGTTTCTACAATAGCTGAAGATAGAAAAATGGCCTACCGTAGGCTTAATGACGTTGAAAACAACTTTACAGCTCAATTCCAGGCGGTAGATGTTGATTTCAAGGTATTAAATGGCTCAGAGCGATTAAATATCTTCTCTGATATTCTTAGAGGTAATCCATACTTGAACCTTGATTACCGTGACCTTATCCGAAGTGGTCTTGGTACCAAGTCATTTATTGCACCTGGTTCAATTTGGTTCCAACCTAAAATGATGAAGATTGATAATCAATTTGGACGTGTAATGTTTGTTAGAAATTATCCGAATTTCCTTAATGATCGTTTGATTAAGTCGCTCGTAGATGTTGGTATTGAATTAGTTATCAATGTTTTAGCACGTCCTTATGATGTAGGTGAGTCCTTGAAGAAAATCAATAATGCAGAGGCGGCTATCAAAATGGATATGGTCAAAAGTCAAAAAGCAGGGGCTCGTGATGGTATTTCACAGGAACTTGCTACTGGTGGGGTTGCTGCGGAACTTGCTGAAGAAGCCGAAGTTTGGAAGTCTGAAATACAGGATAATGACCAAAAAATTTATTCAGGCATTTTCACAGTCTTCTTTAAAGCGGATAGCGAAGAAGAGCTAGAAGACTTTACAAGTCGAGTTAAGGCTGCTGGACGTAAGCATGGCGCAGAATTTGATGTAGCCTCTTACCAACAAGAAAATGGCCTTAATTCAACTTTACCGATTGGTATTCCGTTCCTTGAAGTGAAACAAAATTATATGCGTGACATGACAACCTCTAATATTGTGACACAGGTCCCTTTCACGAACGTTGACCTTCAAAGTAAGAGCCCCTGGGCAGTCTATTATGGGCAAAACCAATTAAGCCATAATTCGATTACCCTTGATCGTCAACGTGATTTGAATACACCTTCAGGTGTTATTCTTGGGAGCTCAGGAAGTGGTAAGTCGGTAACGGTTAAATCAATGGAAGTAATTCCAACATTATTGAAAAACATATATGATAGAGTCATCATAGTAGACCCTGAAGACGAGTATAGTGATATCGGACGAGAATTCGGAGCGCAGATGATAGATATTTACCCAGGTTCTCAGACTCACCTTAACCTACTAGATTTGCCTGATATGGATAAACTGGATGCTGAAGATGGAGATCCAATTGCTCAAAAATCTTCATTGTTGATTGGTTTCTTTGAAAACGTACTTACAGAAGTTACAGATGCCCAGGTGTCTATTATTGACCGTGTGACTCACTTAACTTACGAACGTTTTCAAGATAAAGGGCGTATGCCAACCCTTAAAGATTGGCATGATATTATGTTGGAGCAACCTGAAGAAGAAGCGAGAGACATGGCAATTGCTTCTGAAACCTATGCTAAAGGTTCTCAGGATATTTTCTCTTATGAAACAAATGTAGATATCAATGACCGCTTTGTTATCTTCAATTTGAAAAAACTTGATGGGAAATTGAAGCCTTTCGCACTGATGGTTATTCAGGATTATATTTGGAATATGGTTGTTAATAATCAAGGAAAATTCACTACACGTATTTACTTTGATGAAATGCAAAACCAATTTCAAACTGATAATCAGGCGCTATTTTTCACTAACCTGTACGCCCGTGTCCGTAAATATGGGGCAATTCCTACGGGAATTACTCAGAACGTGGAAACGTTGCTTGATCGTACTGAAGGACGTAAGCTGTTAAACAACTCAGAATTTGTTGTACTTTTGAAACAAAAAGGGTCTGATGCTCGTGAGTTGGCAGCTATGTATGAATTGACAGAAAGTCAATTAAGATACGTAACGAAACCTAAAGCAAAGGGAACAGGTCTTATTATTGCAGGCGGAACAGTGGTTCCTTTTGAAAACCCAATCCCAAGCACTACGAAATTATTTAAACTAATTGCAACAGATGCTTATTCTGAAGCAGGTGCATAGAGGTGATAGATAGTCACCTCTTTTTTCATATCTAAATAGAAAGGGGTGATTATTTCTTGAGTAATAATCAATCGTCAAAAAGTAGATACTCTCAAAGAAAACAGGAAATTAGTCAGGCTGTTCAAAGGCATAATAACAATAGAGGCCGAATTGCACAGCGAGGTGCTAATAAAGAGTATAAAGAAGCTAAGGCCGCTTATCGGGAAGCTGTTAAAAACTATCGTGAAGGAGGGGGGGCTGAAGCTCTCAAACTTAAGAAGAAGAATAAAGATAACTTAAGGATTGCTCGTAAGACAAAGAAGATAGTTAAAAAGACAAACCCGACAAATACCAAGAAGATTACAAGAGCTGTTGCTCACACAGGTACAAGTGCTGTCACTTCTTATATTTCATCAGGTCTAAGTCAAGACGAAGATTTAGAAGAAATTGTAAAGCATACGAGAACGTCAAAAAATGCCCTTCGCAGTGCCAAAAAAGGTGCTAGAGGTATCGGAAGAGTATCTAAAGCAACAGGTAGAGGTGTTGTTAAGGGCTCTCGTTTTGCCAAACGTTCAACGAAATCAGCGGGAAGAGTCGCAAAAAGGACTGCTAAGAATGCTAGGCGTGCTGCTCAGGCAAGTGTCAAAGGAGCCAGAAGAGCCTTGCAAGTGGCTCAGCTAGCTATTAAGGCTGCTGCTGCTGCTGTCAACGGAGCGATTGCTTTCTTTGCGACACCAGTTGGTTGGGTGGTTGCTGTAATTCTAGCTTTAATGTTACTTGTGGTCATGGTCACTGGTGTATTCTCGTCAAATATTGTTCAACAAACAGATTTCAGTTTAAATGACTCTTGGGTCCAATTATCTAAGACAGACCGTAAAAAATCGAATGATAAGGTTGAATACTACACAGATATTGATGAAATTCTGTTGTATATGAATTACCGTTACGGAGGAGAATGGGAACCATCTGCCAAGTGGGAAGATGGTAATGGAGGAAAATGGGCAGGGAAATTTGGCCTAAACCATTTCTCAGATGCTCTTGATGATATTTGGAAGCAGGAAAACGAAGACCCAAACAACCTGAAGACAATGAAAGATGTCTATACAAGCGGGAAAGAGTGGACCAAACTCAGCAAGTCTGATCGTGAAGAATATGAAGAAATTCTTGAAAATGCAAAGGAGTCAGGGAAATACCCTGGAATGCAAGAACTTCAAAACCCTCTATATAATGCTGCTGATGATAAAAGTCAGTCTGAAGGAGTCATGATAGAAAAACGTTATGGTTATACAGCAAAAGATAAGTTTAGCTATAACACAACTATTAAGGCCTCTTCAGGTCAAAAACTTTATGCGCCGATGGATGGAAAAGTTGAGGTTGGAAAATCTACACTAAAGACCTTTAAAACGAACCTTCCAAAGGATAAGAAGGAAAGCGAAGAAAAGAAACAGAAGACTAATATCATTATCTATACAGATGATGCAGAGTTTATTTTCTATAACGTATCAGGAGCCCGTGTTAAGTCTGGAGACAAGGTTGAAGAGGGGACTGAATTAGGGTCTGTTCAAGGTAATGGACAAGAAATTGCCTATGCTAAACGCAAAGAGACTTTGGACAAAGACGACAAGGATGACAAACGGTATTATGACGAAGCCAAATATCTTGAAAAACGTGATGAAGATAATGAGGATGCCAGAACCTTCACCCGTAACGTAGATAAAAAAGGGAAGAAGATTGATAAATGGCAAATCGTCAATCCTGGCTTTTACTTCCCTTTTGTCGCCTATAGCCAACATACTCAAGTAACAACGACAGAGACAGCAGGTGAAATGAGTGGACGAGCAAAACAACTTTATGATTTAGTCAAGAAGTCCCTTCCTGAAGCAACCGACAACGGAATTGCTGCAATGGCAGGGTGTTTTGGTGTAGAGTCTCAAATTGAGCCTAAACGTGCTGAAGGAGATTATCTCTCCCCTCCTGTCGGGGCTTCTGCCGACTCATGGGAAAATGAAGAATGGTTGAATATGGGAGGCCCTGCTATTTATGGTGGTGGTTTCCCCAATATCCTTCACCGTGGTCTCGGCCTAGGTCAGTGGACAGATACAGCAGATGGTGCAACACGTCACACCCTTTTACTTGAATATGCCAAGAAGATTGATAAAAAATGGTACACACTTGATGCTCAAATCCGTTTCATGCTTGAAGGGGATAACCCTTACTATATCAATATTTTGAAAAGCGTATTGACAAGTAATGATGATGTAGATACTCTGACAAGTCGCTTTCTTTCTCAATGGGAAGGTGTTCCAGGCGATAAAATTAGCGAACGTCAAAAGATTGCAAAACAGGCTTTGACTTGGTTCCATCAAACACCTAAGAGCTCAGGAACAGGTTCAGGGCCAGGAGGCACTAAGGCCTCTTCTTGGGACTTCCCTAGTGAATATGAAGGTAAACTGAAATGGGGTCAACCGTCTAGCAACACTGTCACAGGTTATCCAGGAAATAATTACCCTGCAGGACAGTGTACTTTCTATGTTTGGAACCGAGTACACGAAACTTGGGGACTTGATGTAGCTCCACAACTTGGGAACGGTCAAGATTGGGTTGCTAACCTTGTTGCTCAAAACGGTTGGCATACTACCTCAACCCCTCAAGTTGGGGCCGTATGTTCAACTGCTGGTGGCTTTGACGGTACTTTAGGTATCTATGGGCATGTAATGTTTGTTGAGCACGTTAATGATGATGGTTCATTCTTGATTTCTGAGCTTAACTATACCTTTGTCCAAGATAAAGTCCATTGGAGGGTTGTCAATAATGCAAGCTACTATAGTTTTGCTATGCCTCCTGGACAGTAAGATAAAACGAAAGAAAGGTTTATTATGATTGATACATTTAAAGTTAAAATTTTAAAAGGAGTAGGAGTTGCTATTATAGTAATTCTGATCTTTGTTATTGGGTTCGGTGTTGGACATATTGGTAAGTCAACACAGAAAGTGTCAGCCCCTAAAACAAAAAAAGTTGCTGAAGGAACTGAATTGACTCAGGACTATATCAGGAAATTCTTGATTGCTTATTATACGAAGAAGGACCTAGAGGAGAACCGTTCTCGTTATAAACCTTTTATGACTGATGGTCTATATACGTCTGTTGTCAATATGGAGAACGAACCTGTTAATCAAACTTATAAGGGTTATGTGGTTGACCAGGCTTTCAAATCAGCCGATATCTTTATTGATGAAAAGAACAATACAGCCATTGCTACAATCAACTACACAAATACACTCCTAAAAAATAAGGGTGACTATAAAGATGCTCAGAAGAATGTTGCTAGTAAAAATACATTGCGCCTAACATTTACTAAAGATGGTAAAAAGTTTAAGGTAAATAACATGAGCTACCTTATTGTCACAGACTCAGCAAATGTTACAGACACTACTAATAGCTATGGCACACTAGAGAGTGCCTCAAGCTCTGGAAGTAATACCTCTACTTCTACTGGCACTAGCGGAAGCAGCAATGCTACTTCACCAACCTCTACAGACTCTTTAAACAGTGAGGAATAATGAAAGGAAATATAAACAATGAACGACTATCAAGAAAATTCACAAGTAGAACAAACAGAAACAAAACCTAAACGTAAAAAGAAAACTATTCAGGAACGCTTAGATAGAGCTTTAGAGTTAAAAGCCAAGACGGAGAAACAACTTGCTGCCATTCAGAAGCGCCTGGATGGGTATAATAAGCAAGTTGAAGAGCTCCAAGTTGAAGCACGTCTTGAAGTAATCAAGCGTTATGATATAAGTCCTGAAGAATTAGATGCTGCTCTTAAGAATTACAAGGAGGGTGATTGATAATGACATTTCAAGTTACAAACCTACAGACAAACAAAATTAGCGAATTTGCAAATCGTGCTCAATTTCTTTATGAAATGGAGCAAATTGAAACAAGACACCTGGCCACAAACACTATGGGGCGCTATAAATTAACTCATTTAAACGCTAAAACAAATGAAGTCCTAGAAGAGAAGACTGTAGAAATTCCCCCAACAGAAGGCGATCTTGAACAATCTCTGAAAGACTTTGGTTTAGCCACTGAAGGAGGAGGCTTGTTTAGTCGTCGGAAACCTAAACAAGCCCTAAAGGTTCCTCCTCAATCAGTATCAGAACCAGAAGAGAGTAACCCAGTGAATATCGATGAAGTGGAACAAGTGTCACCTATTTCAGACACAAAAACAAATCTTCCTACTAGCAATAATGTTGTTCCTTCATCATCTTATACAGGAAGCAAACTTAACATTGTAAGTTTTGGTAAAATTGTGGTTTGGTTGGTTGTTCTCTTCTTAGCCCTCTATGGAGCAGGTGTTTCACACACTATTGCAGTAGGGCTTAAATCGGGAGCAATTAAAACAACACAGTCTACACCAAAACAAACCTCAACTGTCAATGATATGTCAGATGAACATGAAGTAGATGTTTTTAGTCGCTACTTTATTGGAGCATATCTTACAAATAGTGACCTTAATAATTTCATTAGCTCAAAGGTTTCTAACAAACCTTTTGACAAGGTGACTACAACAGCGGTCCTGCTTGAAAAGGCACAAACCAAAGATAAGCAGACTTATGAAATGACTTACGTTGTTAGTTATAACAAAGATGATAAGACTAAATCATCACGTTTCAAATTTACTGTAAAAAAAGCCAAAAAGGCTATGTATGGCTATGAGGTAACTAAGTTGCCGAAAGAGTCAGATTATCCAGGATAAAGGAGAAGAAAAATGGTTGTAGATCAAGAAGGTGCCATTAGAGAATTTAAAAATCAAGGGGTGATGACTGCCAGACTCCTATTCAATATCAGTTCCGTTCTAGCAAAATCATTAGCAGATGGAGCTGTTGATATAAGTAAGAAGGTTTCTGCTAAAATTGAGGCACGTCCTGGCGAGAAAAAATCTATAGATGCCCTAAAGAAAAGAGGCGATACATTAGATTATAAGCAATTCTCAAATAATGAAATGAACCTAGACAAGTTAAAAGCCTATTTGAAAGAATATGGCATTCAATTTCATGCAGAAGAGTTAGCAAATGGCAATTATAACTACTGGTTTAAATCGAAAGATCAAAAACAATTTCAAGCAGCTCTTGAAAGAGTAAAAGAAGATATTATTAACGACAAAAAACAAATTAAATCTCTTCAGAAGACTCCTAAAGACTTAAAACCTCAAGAACAAATTGCTAAACATAAGGCAGCAGCACCAAAACAATCAGTAGGAACTAAAATTAAGAAGCCTACGAAGTCAGTTTAGGAGGGGCTTATGCAAAAGAAAAAACCTAAATTCTGGCCATTTGCAGTATTAGGGCTTATCTTTGCCCTAGCTTTAAATCGTGGCTACACACTGTTCTCTATGTCTCCACCTGTAACGGCAGAACACTTATTCATGCCTTATGAGTATACATTAACAAACTATTTCAACCCTCCTTATTTTCTCTTTAGTTCCAAGCCTTTAGGGTTTGCTGCGTTGGCTATCGGTTTCTTTATTGCTCTTGTTCTTTATGGTAAAATGAGCACCACAAAAAATCTAAGATCAGGAGAAGAAGCAGGGTCGGCCCGCTTTGCGACTCCAAGAGAACTCCAGGGGTTTCAGGACAAAGAGCCTGAAAATAACATGCTTTTCACTCAGAATGTGAAGATGGGGCTTTACAACAAGCGCCTCCCCTTTGAGTGGCAACTAAACAAGAATGTTCTTGCCTGTGGTCTTCCTGGTGATGGTAAAACCTTTACTTATGTTAAGCCTAACCTGATGCAGATGAACGGTTCTTATGTCGTTACTGACCCTAAAGGGTTACTTGTGCATGAAGTGGGTACAATGTTGGAAGAACATGGCTATCAAGTTAAAGTGTTTGACCTGGTAACTTTATCAAATTCAAATACGTTTAACCCTTTCAAGTATATGCACTCAGAACTAGATATAGACCGAGTAACTGAAGCTATCATTGAAGGAACTAAAAAATCAGACTCCCAAGGTGAAAATTTCTGGGTACAAGCCAACTTGCTTTTAACCAGGGCCTTAATTGGTTATCTCTATTTTGATAGTAAGGTTCGAGGATATGAACCTAACTTATCTATGATTGGGGATCTCTTGCGTAACTTGCAGCGCAAAGAGGAAGATGTTCCTGCTCCTGTAGAACTAATGTTTGAAGAGCTGGAAGAGGCACTTCCTGGGAACTATGCTTGTCGTCAATGGGACCTTTTTAATGCAAACTTTCAAGCAGAAACAAGAAACTCAGTGCTTGCTGTGATGTCTGCACAATACAGTGTATTTGACCACCAAGCCGTGACTGATATGATTAAGACCGACTCAATGGATATTGACACATGGAATACTCAAAAGACGGCCGTCTTCATTGCAATTCCAGAAACAAACAAGGCTTTCAACTTCTTAGCTTCAACATTCTTTGCAATCATGTTTGAGGAATTGACCCACGGTGCTGATGCAATTATCCAGGGAAGACGTGAAGGTTACAGCTATGAGGACCTTCTTCATGTTCAATTTATTATTGACGAATTTGCCAACATTGGCCGTATTCCTAATTTCAATGAAGTCTTGGCCTCTGTTCGAAGCCGTGAAATGTCCATTAAGATTATCTTACAAGCGATTAACCAATTAAAAGCCCTGTATAAGGATGACTGGAAAACAATCTTAAATAACTGTGCGACTCTGCTTTATCTAGGTACCAATGATGAAGACACCATGAAGTATTTCTCAATGCGTGCAGGGAAACAAACAATTGATATTCAGAACTATTCTGAAAGCCGTGGACGTGGTGGCTCAAGTAGCACGTCTCACCAGCGCCAAGGCCGTGATTTGATGACACCTGACGAGATTGCACGTATCGGTATTGATGAAGCCTTAGTCTTTATTGCCAAGCAGAATGTTTGTCGAGATAAAAAGACAAGTGTAAATCTACACCCAATGAAAGACTGGCTTGCGGATAGCCCTTCTGATAAAAACTGGTATGATTATGTCCGCTATGGGTCTGATATTGAAGAATTTTTGGCCAATATCGAATATGAAACAGTCGTTGATTTGACTGCTGAACTTGAAGCTGAAATTGCTAAAAATGAAGCTCAAGCAAGCAACGAAGAAGTAGAGGCTAACCAAGCTGCAATGATCCCTGAAGATAATGCTGAGATTACCTCTGAGAGTGCATTTCAAGAAACTGTCTTACCAATTCATCATAAAAAAGTCGTAGAAGACGACCTAGAAGAAACTGAAGATGTTTTGCCTTTTGCATGGGATGAAGATTGATAGTGATATAATACAAGAAACGGAGGTGATTATATGACTGAAGATATCAAACAAAAACCACGAGGTTTTAAGGGCCTGATGGAAGATTTAGGGGTAAGTACCTTTGATGAACTTATTGACTATATGCAAAACAATCCAACTGATCCACTTGTCCAGGAGTTGGAAGAACTTTTAAATAAATTTTATTAGTCTAACTAAAGATAAAAGCCAGGTCAATTAAGACTTGGCTTTTTCTATTACATAAAAAATGGAAGGAATAACAAATGAGCTTATATGATTACTTTGGCGTGACGACTGCCCAAGAACTTTATGACCTGGTTACGAACGACGATCCACGAGTTGATGACCTTCAGAATTTCTTAACTTATGCGAAACAAGAACTTGACTATGATACAGCAAAAGTTTTTAATTCTGATGCGTTGCTTCGTTTTGTAAATCAGGAGCAAGTGGTTCCAGGAGAAAATGAAGCCTATATTATTGGTTTCTCGACTCAACTCCACCCTACATTTTACGCTAAAATTTCTGCGGATATGTCAGATAAAGAAGCCCTAAATACTGCATTTAAAGCAGGTATTAGGTTTTACGCTATTGTAGATCACCCTAATATCTTTTCTAAAGAAGGTTTAAGCCAAGATATAAAAAATAAAATAAATTTACTTGAAGCGGTTTATGAAGATACTACTAGAGTTTGTATTGATAGAATATCAATCTTGGGTGAAGAAGAGGTACTTCCGCTAAGAGTCTATTCTCAGGAAGCTAATTCATCTGAACCATTGGACTTTAAAGGCTATGAACATACGGCTGATTATAAAGAATTTATTATCGGAAATGATAGTATTTATGACTTACCTGAAGAGTTAACAGAAGCATCCGAACTCAGTGACTTTGTTGGCTACTATGTAGCAAAAGAACTCGAAGGTTTAAACGTCTATTATGATGAACAAAAAGTTGAGTCATTATTGTGTATGAAGGCCACTTTGAATAAGCAGGAGATTTTCACAGTTATTACCTATGACGACCAATTGAATATTAACGGTGTTAAGGATATGTTTATGGGTACCTATAATAATACAGCCGTTGACCTTGCTTTTATTATGGATCAAGTCAATAAGGACCAAAATAAGGGCTTTATTGTTAGTCATAATCATCCTTCTGGCGGATTAAGGGCCTCTAAAGCTGACCTAGAAACTACAGAAGCTCTAGGTCGTTTAGGTGAATTATTTGAAAAGCGACTTTACGATCACTATATCGCATCAAGTCGGGGAGTAATATCATTAGCTGAAGAAAATACTATTGGTAATGAACCTAGAATGCGATTTCTTGCAAAAGCTAAAGAAAGAGAGGTAGATAAGTATTTGGTCAAACTTGCAGATACTCTTGAGAAACAAAGCGCTAAACTACAAGATAGCCCTAAAAAGAAACAAGGGCGGAGCATCTAAGGGAGGAGTGAAATGAAAACAATACTACTCTTAGCAGAAAAGCCCGATCAGGCAAAAAAATATGCTAATGCTTTGGGAACCCCAAAGAAGGCTGATACTGGTTGGGATGTTTATTCCGATCAACTATCTGCCCAGGTTCTTGTCCGTCCTGCGGTTGGACACTTGGTTGAACGGTCTAACCCCTGGACTAATTTTGAAAATTGGGAAAGCGTAGACCGTCTTCCAATGTTCCCCGATCATTTTGAATTTGAAATCAAAAAAAATACCAAGAAGAATTTCAACGCTATCAAAAATGCTACTAAGACCGTTGACAGTATTATGATTGGAACAGATCCTGATCGTGAAGGAGAAGCAATTGCCTATTATATTCTCAACAAGATACCAGGTAGTTTGAAAAAGGTTAGTTATCGTTTATGGGCCAACTCACTGACTCAAAAAGGGCTAGATATGGCATTTAGAAACTTAAGAAGACCTGAAGAAACAGTCAACTATTACCATGAAGCGGAAGCACGAGGAGAAGCCGACTGGCTAGTAGGTTTTAATTTGAGTCCATTTACAACTCTTATGATGCGAGATCATGAACTAATTCCTGAAAAGTCCAAAGGTATGACGGTCGGACGAGTACAGACCCCTATTGTTTCGCTAATTGTTAAAAATAACGAGGAAATAGAGAATTTTGTTTCAAAACCATTTTGGCAACTCCGATTATTTGACCAGACAAACCAGGTCGCTTTCTCTCATGAAGCCAAGTTTGAAACTGAAGCAGAAGCTGTAAAAGCCCTAGAATTATTGTCAGATAGGGCAACGATTACCCAGGTATCTTCTGAGAAAAAATCAAAGACAGCTCCTAAACTCTATAACCTTACAGATATTCAAGCTGAAATGTCTAAACTCTATAAATTTGATGCTGATAGAACAAAAAGTATCATCCAAAGTCTCTATCAAAAAGGTTATATGTCCTATCCACGGACAAACTCAAATCTTATCACAACTAATGAATTTGATTACCTAGTAGAACATATTGACGACTATCAAGCAGCTATTGGTAAAACCATAGAAACGCCAAACAGAAGCCCTAGAAAGTCTTTTGTGAATGATAAAAAAGTGGTGGAACACTATGCTATTATTCCTACTGAGATTATCCCAGATATGGAAGAGCTAGAAAAAGAAGAACGTCTGATTTATCAGATGGTTACCTTCAGAACGTTATTGATGTTTGCACCAGATTATGAGTATACGTCAACAAATATTACCCTGGATAATAACGGACAGGAGTTTAAAACAACTGGCTCTGTGACTTTATCTAAAGGTTGGCAGGTCTATCTTCCTAGTCAAAGTAAGGAACAGGTTTTACCTCCATACCAGGAGGGACAAGAAATTGCCGTAGAACGTCAATTGAAAGAAGATGCAACAAAACCTCCTCAACGTATCACTGAAAACAGCCTTTTGAAAAAATGGCTACCTAAGTACAGCTTGGGAACACCTGCCACACGGGATGCCATGATTAAGTCTGTTCAGGATAAAGGGTATATCACAAAGGACAAAAAGAGTGGCCAACTATTCCCAACTGAACGAGGAATATTGCTAATTCATTATTTGGATAAGCTCAATATAGCTTATACCAATCCTGAAACAACTGGTAAATGGGAAACAGCACTGGCCAAGATAGGTGAAGGGAAAATGAAAAAAGAGGACTTTGTGGCCAAAGTGAGACTGGCCATAACAAAACAAATTGAACGAGGGAAAGAAATCGGATAGAAAGGAAATTAACCTATGTCAAATGCAGCAGAACGAGGACAAGCACTATCAAGCCTACTATCAAACAAGCAACGTGACGAAGCCAAGGCTAAAGATATTCTGGCTGTTGCTGAAGGTCTTGGAATGAAACTTATCCCAGAACGTGGAAACGTCTATCATTGGGAGGAACACGACTCTTTGAAACTCTACCCAGACCGAAATACATTTAGATGGTGGTCTCAAGAAACTGGTGGTGACACTATTGACCTGGTACAAGTTATTCAAGAATTAAACACTGGAAAACGTCCAAATTTTAAAGAAGCTGTCAACTACCTAATTACAGGAGAGTTTGAAACCATTGAAGTCGAGCCCCTACCAGAAAGAGAACCATTTAACTATTATCTTAAGCGTTCTGAGTCAAAAAACTTTGACCTGGGACGTGATTATCTAAAAAATGAAAGAGGGCTATCAGATGAAACGATAGACCTCTTTTTAAAAGCGGGAGTCTTGGCCCAAGCTAATCATAAGACAGGAGATTTGATTGAGCCTGTAATAGTCTTTAAGTCTCTTGATGTAGATGGTTCGCTTAAAGGAGCAACACTCCAGGGAATTGAAAATCATCCCGATATTCACGAACGAGGGCGCTTGAAAAAAATCATGACTCACTCTGACGGGATGATGGGTTTAACACTTGATATTGGCCAACCTAAACGCTTGGTCTTTGCAGAAGCTCCTATTGACCTTATGAGCTATTACGAAGTCCACAAGGAAAGTCTGAAAGATGTCAGACTTGTTGCTATGGATGGGCTTAAAAAGGCCACTGTGAGCCGTTATGTGGCTGATATGGCCTCTTCCGACCCAACTGGGCCTAATCGCCCGTCACAAGTCCTACAGGACAATAGAAGGGAGCTAGGACAGCTTATTGATCGTCTACATATGCTCGATAACGTTTCTCAACGCCTAGAAGATGGTTTAATTACTCTAGCCGTAGATAATGACGAAGCAGGCCGAAAATTTATAAAAGAAAAATTTCAAGATATGAATATCCCTGTTAAAGTCGATATTCCCCCACTTGCAGACGGCCAAAAGAAAAACGACTGGAACGACTATCTAAAAGCTGAAAAAGGACTTATCCAACTCGATAAAAAAGCTCCTGAGAAGACTCAAGAGCATACAAAAAAGGCTGAGAACGAATTCGGGGATTTACCTGGAAACCAGGAGGCAGCACCTCTACCTGAAGCGGATGAACCGCAACCTTTGAATGAGTCGTCACCGACTCAAACTCAGTCTCAACCTTTACTTAATTTTACCATACCTGAAGAACCAAAGTCAATTTATAAACCACACTATCATCCTATTAGTAGCAAGGAATTACGTAAATTAAACCGCTATGCACAACAGCTTCAAGAAGTGGCCAAGTGGTATGATGAAACACTTGCAGGAAGTAAGGTAACTTATTTTGTCAAAGATAAGGATGAGGTTAAGTCTATTGAGATCACCTTTGAAAAAGAGCATTTTATGCACCTAACAGGTATTTATCTTATCAAGCAAGGTATCACCTCTAGCATAGCCCTAGATAATATTGTTCAAGGTCAAGGACACTTTGACAATATTTATCTTGCTAATAAAGGGGCTGCATTCTCAAAACTTCAAATTATGCCTGACCTTAAAGCTATAATTGACTCAAGTTCTTTCTATTTCAATGATGTAAGTGATATTGAAAAGTTCCATAGGTTGGATGTATCAAAGGCAATCCGTACAGAAGATAGCGATTTGGTACTTGCTTTTAGGACAGATGATGGCGAAACGTTCCCTGCTTCTTTGATGAAGCCTGGTAAAACCCTAAATTTACAAATGGATGAAATAGCTGAAGAGAGGGCTATTTTGGGGGTTTATCGTAAGAAAGGAGAACAAATTGATACACTTTCTATTAACAAGCATTATATCAAGGATGGTGGTAAAGAGATGTTAGATATTATGAATAACAATGATTTTAGTCCGATACAGTCTAAGTCACAAGCAATTAAGCGAGAACAATCACTAGCAACACTTGACTCTGATGGTGACGGTTTGAGTGATGAAGTAGAAATTGCAAGAGGCACTAACCCTTATTCTCCTGACTCAGATGGTGATGGAGTGCCTGACGGTCAAGAGGTTGCAGAAGGCGCTGACCCACTTAACGCTTCTGATAATAGCTACACTAAGCAGCAACGTGATATGACTGTAACCAACATGATTAAGAATAATGATATCAAGGCTCTTAACGAACATTTGAAAGAAGGAATTAAGTCCTATTTTAATTCGGACAATTACAAAGAATTCCTAAACGGTATGGCCGACTTTAACAATTATTCTCCTAGAAATATCCAACTAATAAAGGCACAACTTCCTCAAGCAACATTGGTTGCCTCTTTCAATCAATGGAAAAAGCGTGGTGGTTCTGTTAAAGGACAAAAGGCAATTTATATTCAGGCACCTGTTAAAGTAACAATCAAAGATATATACGGGAACCCTAAAATTGATCCTGAAACAGGTGAAGAACTTAAGCGATTGATTTTTAAAAGTGTCCCTGTATTTGATGTGTCTCAAGTAACACCGCAAGAAGGAAAAACATTAGATATTCCAAGCATGAGTGGGGATGCTACAACACCACTCAGCAAAGAAGACTATAACAATATGTATCGTAGTCTGAAAGAAATCTCACAAAGCAATGGTGTTCCAATTCGTTTTGACCAAACAGAACCAGGTGTAGGTGGCTTTTATGATACAAAAAGAAATGAGATTGTTATTTCTAACCAGGCAAAACGACAACCTGCACAAGTTATAGGAACACTCATTCATGAAATGGCACACTCAGAATTACACAATGACAAAACGATTGCTGAAAATTATCCTGACCTTAAATATTCGACTGGTGAATTACAAGCGGAGTCAGTTGCCTATGTCGTTTCAAGACACCTAGGTATTGATATGGGTATAGAGCGAAGTTTTGGTTATCTAGCTTCATGGGCTGTTGCTGAAGGTGGTTTGGAAAGTTTGACTGCTCAACTTGAGATTGTTCAAAAAGAAAGTGCTAGTTTGATTGAGCGTATCGATCACGCTATGGCTAAATATCAAAAATTATCAGAAGATAAGGTTGTTAGCCGTGATAAGGTATCAATGAAAGAAAACACCTTTTATGATAGCCTCGCACAAGCAAAAAAGCGCACTAGCGGAAAAACTGCTGAAGAAGACGAAGCCCCAAAAAAATCACAAGGAATTCAAATGTAATGTCCCGCAAGAATTCCTTAACAAGAAGGGACAGAACAAAAACACTAACACAAATTGAAAGAAGAGAGGAAGATAAAGATGACGATTACTAAAGAACAAGAAACAACTGTTGAAATGACACTCATGGACTATCTTCTTGATATGGAAGATTTTATCCAAGGTAAGAAGACACTTAATGTTATGAATGTCCGTAGACCTAAAGCAGCACTTGTTAAAATCTTACAAGCTGACCTAGATGATTTTAAACAAAATGGCTTTGAAGACGGAGGGGAAGATTTCGCTGAAAATCTTACACAAACTATAACAGTTCTTGAAAATATGACTGATGCTGAATATACCAAAATCAAGCAAAATATTCTTGATTTTGAACCTGGCTTTTAAATTGGAAATATATTTTAAATGGTCAATTTAAAAAGATGTCCAGATTATCAAAGTGTGCAAGTTGTAAAACTGCACACTTAAAAAGAGTGTGCAGTTTGGAAAAGTGTCACTCGTTAAAGAGAGCGCAAGCGACAAAATCAGGGGTTTGGGGTCTTCCCCAAGATTAAAAAAGTATCGCAAAAACAGGGCCTAAAATGGGGTCCTGGTTTGAGCGATTTCTTTTTTATTTCAGTATGTGGGGCCCCACATACTAATCTTGCCAGATAGAAAGTATACCCCTATATCATGGGGTTTGTCCAGCACTCTATGTCCATAGATTTGGTATAACCAAAGTAGAAAAAATGGATTACTTTTACAATAAGCAAATAATGAAGAATGGTTTTATTTAGGTTTAAGTCACAGAATAATAGCTAAAAAAATAGGCAAACATGAAAGGATGTAACAAATGGTAAAGCGTGAAAGATACATAGAATGTAAACTACGGCTAAACCCTAAAGAGGTTAAAGAATTAAAAAAACGTGTAGAACAATCAGGAAAAAGTCGCCAACAATTTCTATTAGAGTTAGCACTTAATGGGAAAGTTAATAACTATGACTATTCCGAACTTATGCAACTACGTCAAGAAGTTAATGCTATTGGACGTAACGTTAACCAAATTGTTAGATATATTCATGAAACAGGAACAGTTGAACCCGAAGCCTTCGAGATGTTACGTCAAGAGATAAAAGAAATGAACAAGGCTATCATGACCGAGTTTAAAGAAGGGAATTTGTTGAAAGAAAATGCCAATTACGAAAGTACTCCAAATCAAAAAGACTGAGAACCTAAAGAGGTCTATCAACTATATCACACAAGATGCAAAGACGTTAAAAGCAGAAACTAGCACGTCAGAACAAGAGCCATTTCCTATGGAGCTTGTTGATGGAACTTTGTGTAAACGTCTAGTTAGTGGTCATAATCTTACTGATGAGTCTGATGCAGAAAATATATTTGATGACTTTGTTTTGATGAAAGAAAGTGCAGATATATTTAATGGCCGTTCTGGATTAAACGCCTATCAATCTGACTTACATGATCCTAAAAAAGTTTTAGCACACCACATTATTCAATCCTTTTCACCTGATGACAATTTAACACCAGAAGAAGTACATGAGATTGGACGTAAAACTGTTATGGAATTGACGGGTGGACAGTATCAGTTTGTTATTGCGACACACTTGGATAAAGGACACTTGCATAACCATATTATTTTAAATACAACAAATAGTGTTACTATGAAGAAATTTCAATGGAAGAAGAACACAGCTAAAATGTTGTATGAGATTTCAAATAAACATGCAGAGATTGCAGGTGCTAAAGTTATTGAACCAAAACTAAATAATAGCTATACAAAATACTCTGCCTGGAGAAGACAAAATGTCTATAAGGTTGAAATAAAAGAACGTCTTGACTTTTTATTGAGGCACTCTCTTTCCCTGGAAGATTTCAAGGAAAAAGCAAAGAGACTAAATGTAACCGTTGATTTTTCAGGTAAGTATGTTAAGTATCGTTTAGATGACAAGGGGCAGCAAAAGTTTACCCGTGACCGTACACTTTCCAAAAAAGGAAAATATTCTTTAGAGGAGATTGAGAAGGCTTTAGCAAAGAATGAAGTTGTTTATTCCAAAGAAGACGTTGCTGCAATGTACCAGGAAGAGCAAGAACAAAAAGAGGAAGACTTTGAATATAAGTTAGATCTTGAAGAGTGGCAAGTTGATGAAGTGACCTCACAAGGTATCTTTGTGACAGTTGATTTTGGTATTGACCAAAAAGGTCAAATCAAAATACCTGCACGGATGCTAGATCAGAACGAAGACGGAACTTTCACAGCTTACGTTAAACAAAAAGATTTCTTTTACTTTCTCAATCCTGACCACTCAAATCAAAATCGCTATATCACAGGTGGAACTGTAATGAAGCAACTTTCACAAAAGAGTGGGGATCTCTTGCTTAAGAAAAATAAATACATTTCTAAGTTGGACCGCCTGGTTGATGAATTGAACTTTTTATCAGATAACAATGTTACTAACTCACAACAATACGAAGACCTGGAAAATAAACTCCTGGAACAATTAGAAGAGACGGACTTTGAATTGGACCGTTTGGATGACCGTCTCTCAGAAGCCAATAAAATTATTGGAGCCTTATCAACTTATCAAGGTCAGTTGGCTAATGTAGAGGTTGCTGAAGAGATACTTGAGAAAAATCATATTGATAAGAATACAGACCCTTACCAAATGAAGAAAGTCCTGGAAGAAGTACAGTTGGAAAGAGCTGCTCTTAAAGAAAAACGTGATGACGTTGTTACTAGACTGACTAAATATCAAAGCATAGATCAAGAACGTCAATACAAGAAAGAGGATAAAGAAACAAAAAAACAACTATAAAACTATGATTTTTATAAATTGCCGTTTTCGTTGTATAGACCGTTGCCTTTTGGCAACTAATATGTTATAATATACTTGTAAGATAAAGAAAGAGGTTATTATAACATGGGCTACATTGGACAATCAAGAAGTATCAGAAGTCAACAAGCTATCAATGATGGTTTAGTTACCAAAACACAATTAAAAGCATGGCAAAAAAGAGCCGTGGAAAGCGGAGTAGTTAGACCTTGTGAATGGCATCATACAGGTAAATATTTTAACAAGACTAATTACTTTGATTTAACTGATTTTGAAGAACTAAACCCAAAAGATTTTCCACCTATCTCTAAGAAAAAAGAAGAAAAAGAAACATGGTATGTTTTGGTATCTGCTGAATGGGGCGGTACTAAAAGATACCGTAAAATTGTTGGAGCTAACGTTAAAGTAACGAATAAAATAACAGATAGACAAAGAACTGCAAATAAGTATTTTTTATATGGTGGTTATATCAAGGAATTTGAAACCGAAGCAGAAGCAAGACAATTTGCTAAAATTGCCGAATTAGAAGATTGAAAGTTTGGAGATAGTATTTAAGTATTTTTATAAATTGCGTTTTCGTTGCTTAAATCGTTGACATACGGCACCATTTTGATATAATATAGACATAAAGATAAAACAAGGAGAAAGATAAAATGAGGAACACAATTAACATCGGCTTGGTGGCAGGTCGCCACCCCCTCCCAGTAGATGACTTCATCTTTCAAGATGGAGACATCACATTCCCTATCGATCCCAAAAAACTAGGGAAGATTGTTGCTGAAAAATTCAACAATCTAGGGGTCAAACCCAACACTGGAGCTTTTGAAGTCTTTGTCACTGGGTTGACTCCAGCAACCACAGCAGTGATTAAAGTGTGCCTTGCCAATGGTCATCTGCTTACCTTGAAGCACTTTGACCGAGACAGTGAAACATGGATTGATGACCCAATCCTCACTGACTCAATGGTGAACATGGACACGGAACTCCCAACGTGGTTGGCGTGTCCATAAGCCATGAAAAAGTAGGGGCTTCACCGTCTGCCCTAGACGTTAAACAAGGGAGCTGAGAGCTTATGAGAGTGGGGACAAAACCACAAAATCTCACCTGATAAGCTGGTAGGACTGCTTAATGGCAGGCAGTATAAAACAGACTTGTATAGAGTCCTAGTAGTGCGCAATACTAGAGCCATCGCTGGTGTAGCCAAGATGGATAGGCTTCGTTTGACAACTTCCATAGTTGACTTACGAGATAGGCAGGTTCGACTCCTGTGACCAGAATAAGCTATAATAGACCGAGAAGGAGAAAGAAAACATGAGAAACGCAAACAACAAAATCAGCTTGGGACTTATCGCAGGTCGTCACCCATTGCCAGTAGATGACTTCATCATCTCAGGGGACATCGCAGATGTTCTCGACTTTGACCTGATTGACAAACTGGTTAAAGAGGGTCTTGAAAAAGTCCCAACCAAACCGATGATTTCTGTCATCGGATCACTAGACGGTGACGTTCGTGTAGAAGTCAACTGTCTCCAATGTGACGTTGATATTTTCGTCACAGGGCTTACAGCTGTAACTATCGCAGTTGTCAACCATTTCAAAGACCTAGACTTAAACGGTCACACAGTCCGCTTCATGCACTTTGACCGAGACAGTGGCACGTTTAAGCCTCAAGTCTTGAAATAAGCCCAACCGTCTGCCCAACAAGAGTTCATTTCAAGTTGGGCAGAACAAGGTGTGTCAGTATTTTAGACACCCAAACAAAAAAGGAGACAGTCCATGAACACTGAAACTTACTATGTTGAAAATTGCTACGCTGGTCGCTTTGCCATTGTAGAGGCAAAATTGATAGAACTGGTCAAAGGAAAAACAGACGAAAAAGGTCAAGAGGTCTTTATTCGTCCAATGCACCCAGACGAAAACTGGGACAGGACGATTGAACATGAAAAAGGAGCTGATAAGATTTACTACGTGTTAGATGATTTAGAGGACATTGAAGATTTTCTAGCAGACTAACCCAGCCCCAGAGGGGCTTTTTGTTCTTTGATTATATTATTTAGGAGTTGATGAAATGAAAATCAATACGACAAGAGTAGAAATGGTTTTAATGAACAGGGCTATACCCGCCTACTATTTAGGAAAAGAGCTAGGTATTAGTCGGTCTACAATTACAAGAGTAAGAAATGGGGAAAGGAAATTTGAAAACCTAACCCTTGAAACTATTATGACTATTCAAAAGTGGATAGATGAAGGAAACTATCGCTTTAGTTACGATTATAGTGAGCTTATCGAAGACCTTGAAGCTGACATAGCCGAGGGCTTAACAGATGATTTTATATTTATTGTCCGAGGAGAGTATAACGAAGCCTTGGAAAAGTGTCCTATTATCGATTACTATTATAGTAAAGAAGAGATTGAAGATGGGGACATGGCTGAAAAGGTGTTGACAGAAGCAGTTCTTAATGAAATGAAACAGGACAACGCTTTAGTTACGTACTTGTAAGATAAAGAAAGGAAATAAATATGTCAACTTATGATTATCTTAACTATCAGGAATTAAAGAAACTAAATAAAACCATTGAAAAAATAGATCAAAGAGAGGAGCAATTTGCAAGACTTCACGTCAAAAATAAAACTGAATTAAACTACATTCTAGATAGTGCTTGGGAACATTATCTTAGTGAAAGTTCAATAAAGATATATCCTAAAACAGTTAAGTTTCGAGATGAGAATAATTCACAGTATGAATTTTTACTTATTTTAGATATTAGTGGTTTTTTTGATAAGACTAATTTAGAAATAAGAGGGTTTAACAGCTTTACTCAGCAATGGAGTATTGACTTCAATTATCATGATGTTTCTTTAGAGGAAACGCTAAAGTTACTTAAAAACTTATATTTAATTGATGTCAGTAAGTATCCAAGTGCATTGAATTATGTAGAAAAACAATTCAATACCATAGAAAATATTGATCTGCTATTCCCTAATCTTGTATCTATCTATGATTTCGTTGAGAGTAAAGGCTTATCCCATGGTTGGAGATTTGGACTTCAGAAGCACAGATATGCTGATTTAGATAAAAATCTCGAATTAAGAAAATGGTTAAAAAAAGAAATTAATATTCGTACTGTGTTGTGTAAAGATATCCCTTCATATAAAGATCTTGAAGATTTAGAATTTCTACAAGGTTTATACGAAAACATGGTAAGAGAAATTGATATTCCTGAAAAATTTGATAAATTGGGATTTTACCCTTTAAATCCTATTTATTTTTCGGAAGAAGTTCCCGCTGCTCTTATATTTCCATTTTTTAGAAAAAATAATAGTAGAAAATTTAAGGCATTCGGTTATCCTCTTATTAGTGATGAAACAACAGATGATTACTCATCACTAATTGTTCAAGCATTACGTCACTTTCACAATGAAATTACATTTGAGTCGTTTAAATTTCAATTACAGGGTAGCAATTAAAAACGGAATTCGCTTTATAATATAGATGGGAGAATGATAATGAAGTACCTTAGTAAAGAAGAATTTGTCACAAAAGCGTTAGAATTTATTAGTGAAAATCAATCCTCTTTTATTGGAATTGATGAAAATGGTGAGTTTAATTCATATCAAGAAGAATATACTGCACAACAAAACTCAGTTGTGTTCTTTGATCCACTACAATTAGATGAAGACGACCCTAAAGGAGATTTAGAGACACAAGGTTTTGAGTGTTATATTGAGAAAATGGACCAATTAGCTAATTCTACTTTATAATATAGTTGAGTTTTTGTAATACATAGATGGGAGAATTGACCGTGAAAAATATCAATAATAAAGCTAGCATAAAGAAGTATAATAGCAAAATGTTAGTCGAACCCTCAGAAACGTTGTTAGATATTTTCCAGATAATGTCTAAACGAAATAGGATAACTAATATTTTGGGTAAGGTTGGTTCTGGAAAGACCTACCTCGCAAAAAATTTTATTGAATATTTAAGTGAAAACACCAATAATCTTATCGTCTATTTTAATGGCAATAATAAAAAAGAAGTAAATTGTGACCTATCGTTTAGCGACTTTGATAGCTTCATAGATTTTTTGTTAAACGCAGAAGTCAAAGATACATCTATATATTTGGTTATTGATGAGGCATCCTCTTTAACTGACGAACAACTGCTACATTTAAATGCGACTCTCAATAAGTTACTCGCTAATAATTTGGAGGTTGTCGTATCTATCCTGTCCTATACTGTATTACTAGATAAGTTTGAAGGGGAGCTTGAACGTTTCGTACTAGAAACAAAAAGGACTTAAATTTTGAGTTAGGGATGACTTTTGCTATCATCTAATTGTAATTTTTTAAGAAATATAATAGTTGAGGTATTTGTAACGATAAGGACAGTAGGCTGTAGCCTATTGTCCTTTTTTTATTTTATTGTTATGATAGGCTTTGATAGACGGACAATAGGGTTAGGCAAAACAGGGAGGACAAAATGGCAAGAATTGGTTACGCTAGAGTAAGTACAATCGATCAGAATTTAGACCGACAGCTTGAACAACTGAAAGATACAGAAAAGATATTTAAAGAGGCTGCAAGTGGAGCGAATAAAGAACGTCCGCAGCTTCAAGCCTTACTAGATTTTATTCGTGAAGGTGATATTGTTGTTGTGACTGAGTTGGAAAGACTAGGCCGTAATAACAAGGATCTAACGTTTATAATGAACTATATTCAAGAGAAGGGGGCAACTCTGGAAGTTTTAAACCTTCCAACTCTTAGAGGGATTGAGGATGACAATTTAAGAAGGCTGCTTAACAACCTGATCTTGGAAATATACAAATACCAGGCACAGGCAGAAAGAGAACGTATTAAGGAACGTCAAGCCCAGGGAATTGCTCTAGCAAAAGCTCAAGGAAAGTACACGGGTAGAAAAGCATTATTTACAGAAGATGATGAACGACTTAAGCACGCATTTGATTTGTATTTGTCGGGCTATTCAGATAAAGATGTCGCCTCTATGACAGGGATCAATGAAAGAACCTTCAGAAGATATAGAGAAAAGTACAATATAGTAAGATAATTTTCCTATGAGCTGCGTTTCTATTTTTTAACAGCAGTAGAAATATAATCGTCTTGCTACCCCTTTAGGAACCCCCAAGCTCGTGAGCTTGGGGGTTATGCTTTCCGTTAGTCGCTATTTTCATGTTTTAATAAATACATGAGGACTAAAATCAATATTATATTTTCCATTTTATCACCTCCTTTTCGTCAGTGATAAACCACGCTTGCGTGGTAAACTGAAAACGAAAAGAGGGGAAGAATGGAACTGTTCCAGACATAAATAACGGAAAGCGTAAGAATTTATTTCAATATAAACATAAATATAAATATATTTGTATTTATGTTTATGTTTTCATTGACAATAATTTAGTATTTTAGTATAATAACAGTATCAATATTATATATTCCATTCTCACCTCTAACGGTTAGATTGGCGTTGCGAAATTTTAACGCAACGTAAAAGCGTAGGAACTTTCCTATGCTTTTTTTATCATAAATATATTTATAAACATATTTATGATTATGTTTATATGTAAGATGTGGTATAATATAGCTATCAGTTTATTAGGAGGAAGTTACTATGAATAACCCACAACGCTTTGATCGTTTACTTGTTCTTACACAAAATATACCTATCTCAAATCAGATTGTTGCTCAGTCAAATGAGTCTGAACTTGCTGAACTAGATGATTTTTTGAACGAGTATATTGACATTGACGGTGATAAACTAAAGAAAAATTATCCTAAACCTGTTTTTGTTGCGGAAAAGGGCCAATATAGTATTTTTACAGTTGAAACAAAAGAAATTCACGGTAAAAATGCTTATCTTTTAAAATTAGTTTCTGGTGTTAGCCCAATGAATTGGAGCCCAGCTTTCTTTGATGTTGTTGAAGAAAAGGTTAATTTTGGTGGTAAATCAATCTTTATGCAATTATATAAAGACCCTGAAGATAGCATCTATTATCCTGTAAGGTAAACGATAAAAAAGACGGTGTAATTACTACACTGTCTTTTTTATCAATATAGATATAAATATAATTATAATGATATTTATGTTGACAAATATAAATATAGTGATATAATAATAATATAGTTAAACAAGGAAAGGAAGCATCAAAATGAAAATCGTTACTTTTGCTGCTATTAAAGGCGGGGTGGGAAAAACTACTCTAGCATATAACCTGGGGGAATACCTAGCTAAAAAGGGAAAGACTGTTCTTTTTTTAGACATTGACCATCAATGCAATCTAACACAAACCTATAATATTTTTGAAGCTGAAGGAACGGTAGCAAATATCTTCAGACAAAAAGGTGAGGTCACTATCCATCATGTTAAAGAGAATATTGACCTTATCCCTGGTTATATTCGCCTAGATAATATTGAAAAAGATCTTGAAACAAAGTCCTTTAAAGACATGTTACTTTACATGTGGTTAGAGGATAACTATGAAAGTAAGAATTTAGGTCAATACGACTATATTATAATTGATTGTCACCCTGACTTTTCGACAGCAACTAGAAATGCGGTAATTGTTAGTCATGCGGTTATAAGTCCTGTAATTCCTTCTGAACACGGATATCATGCAAAGTTTAATTTGAAGGAACGCTTAGAAGAACTGAAAGCTGAGACTTTTGATTATAAAACACGAGAAAGTTTTGTAACGGCTAACCTGTTCTTTATTGGGAATATGATTAAACATAACACAAAGTCTTCTAAAGAATTGGTAGAAGCACTTGCAGAAGAAGAAGACGTTATTGGGTTTATTCCTCAAAAAGAACTCTTTAATCGCTCAACAATGGATAAAATATCTCTTTCAGAAATGAAAGAAGATAAGACAGTTTATCAGAATAATAAAAAATTCTTTGATGAACTAAACGGGACTTTTGAGGAGATTATCACTAAGTTATAAATATAATTATGTTTATGTTTATAACTATATTTAGAAAGGAATAAATAATGGCGTTTGAGAAAAAAAATAGTAATATCAGTAAAATGTTAAAAGCAACTGAAGAAAAAGAACACAGAACAGAAGTAGTAAAGGTTGGTGAAGATTTTGAGAGGACCAAACAATTTCAATTCACGCTGCAACCATCTGTCCGTAAGAAGATAAATCGTTTAGCAAAAGAAAACGGCTATCGTTCAGCTTCATCATTTTTAAATGACTATTTTAAAAATTTATAATGTTAGCTAAAAACCAAAAAAACTAGATCATATTGACCTAGTTAAAATATATTTTAGTATTAAACAATATCCAACCCAAATCATATTTAGTTGAAATTTTAATGAAATGATTAAAATATTATGGAAATTGAAAATTAAAAGAAACCTTGATATTATAGGCTTTTAAGAAACTTTTTTCATAAATCTATTGCATTATTATCTAATTGTGATATAATAAATTATATAGGATAAAACACGAGAAAAAGACGAAAGGTGCGCGAACACCTTCCGCCTTACCGATTAAACAAGTAGTAGTTGCTTAATCAGTTTAACAATATTCTATCATCAAGATAGCAGTAAAGTCAAGACTGAAATGAGTGAAAACGCTACCTTTTTCGGTCTTTCTTTTATGTTTTCTTGATGATTTCAATTTCCCTTATTTTAGAGAATATAGAATTATCAAGAGAACGTTAAAATCGTTCTCTTTTGTTTTATCCTAAAAAACAAAATGGAGGTTCTAGGATGACCCCTGGAGAAACAAAATCACGAGAAGCTGTAATATCCTTCTTAATCGAACAGACAGGATTATCACGTCAAGAAGTTATTACAAGCGTTGAGGAACTAGAGGCTTTCGGTCTGATTGGTTTTGGTTCAAATGGCGATTTCAGACTAAAAGAGGTGTAACTTATGGCAAAGATTAACATGATAACAGCAGACGAGTTTCAAACGTCAGAACGTTTCTACGCCTTGCCAAAAATTTTGTTCGAGAGTGATCGTTATAAGCAAATGCGTCTTGATACTAAAGTTGCTTACTCTATCTTAAAAGACCGATTGAGTTTGTCTTTAAAAAATAATTGGATTGACGAAAAAGGGTATATCTTTTTAGTATATTCAAATGCCAATCTAATGGAGATATTGAATTGCTCAAAATCTACACTCTTAAGAATTAAAAAGCAACTCTCAGAATACGGCTTGATTTATGAAGTTAAGCAGTCAAATAGTCAAAAAGGTACCCTCGCAAATAAAATATATCTAGGTCAGTTAATCGACGACAAATCTACTAGAACCCTTGTAAACAATGACTTCTCTGAACTTGATACCCCCCCGGTGTCAGATTTAGACCAGGGGGGTACCAGATTCAAACCAGGGGGGTACCAGATTCAGACTAGGGGGGTGTCAGATTCAGACACTAATGATACTGATTATAGTGATACTAATATTAGTGACACTGATATTCCTTCTGACGATGACGAGGAAATGGCTCACTCTAGTCAAGATGATAACTATCAAAATACGCTTAACAGAAAAGTCGATGAAGCAACACAGTACGATAGAGATTATATTTGGGGACTTGTATATGACCGCCTAAGACAAGAGGGGTTCTCAAGAGCTTCAGCAGATTTTGTAATGCGCCATTTTGATGACCGTTATCAATACGCATTGGAAAATATGCGTTACGCATCTTCTACAGAAAAAATTGCAGAATTTGTTTTTAATGGCATCCTAGCTGTTTTCAATCAAGAGAAACGAAAACAAGAAAATGCTAATGGATGACCTGGAAAATATAAGTAAGTACCTTCTTGAAAGCATGACCTGGATAAGTCGTTAAACTGTCACAAATGTTTTTCAGGAGGTAGCAAAATGAATGCTAACAAACTTACAGCTAAAGCTATGCTTGCAGTCGCTCTCCTTGGAGTGGGTGGTGCAACAATCAGTGCTATTCAGCACAAGACAGGTGATAATGTCGCACACGCAGACACTCCAGTAAGACGTTACTATGAATACCGCCGAATTCGTGGCAGACTCTATTACCGTAGTGTCCTAAAAGGCTATGCTAACGGCGTTGGATGGGTCTACGACAGCGTTGGGCCTTGGATTTCAACTGGTATGTAACAAGCTGCTTTAGCTTTGACCTTAGCAGGTCTTAAAACTGCTTGATGTTCCTTGAAAACTGAATAATAATCTTTCGTCCTGATTAGTGATACTCAAGGCATAAAATAAAGAAATGGGGGCGAAAGCGTAGCTAGTAGAAGTATATCTAGCGCCTGGTATCAAGTATAACAAAGGCACACTTACAGGAAGTAAGTGCTAACGAGGTAGGACCCACAGTTAAAATTGTGTGGTTGGTCAAGCGGGCCGTGGCTACCAGCCTTAATGAGTTCGAGGTGAACAAAGCTATAAACCTTACGTCAAAATGCAGATTTAACTATTTTGGGTTAAACAAAAGCAAAAAAAGGAGTTCGAAATGAATGATACTCTTTTGAGATTATCCGATCTCAGGCAACTCGGTCTTGAAGGTGGTGTACTGCTATATCTTCAAGACGGTACCGTTGCCAAATGTCGGCCAAAGTTCGCAGCAATTCAAAAAAAAGAGCGAAAAAATGGACGACTTGTAAACGTGGAAGAGATTGTGCCTTTTGCAACTATATTTCAAGCAATATCAGTCGTTAAACGGAATAATTTAGTTATTGCAAGAAAATTTGTGCAAAACAACCAATCCTTCCTTCGCTTAAGCGGTGTTGGTTATCACCGCAAGGAAAAGAAAAGAGAGGTATGAGACTTTGAATAAAGCAAAATTTATTTCACTTATCTCAACAGCAGTGCTTGCAACTGCATCATCAGGGGTTTTCGCTGATGAAACAACTCCTGTCAGTGACGGGTCAACTAGCCCAACGGTTAGCGTGACTGCTCCTGTTCCAACAGACAAGTCAACAGACAAGGCTCCTGATACGAGCGCTAGCCATGTATCAGACGGGACTT
>ERZ832973.812-NODE-812-length-32212-cov-5.120160_pt1 | contig 32212 bp, 47 predicted proteins | sample MGYA00519950_ERZ832973 | MGnify/ENA primary metagenome ERZ832973 (study PRJEB31850, sample SAMEA3708734) | human gut metagenome | biome: human gut; feature: human-associated habitat; material: faeces | place: China | collected 2014 ... | reverse complement strand
GTGGCCTACTTTTTAATGAAATTTATGGTCTACTAATAGTGTCTCCTATACAACAAATCGTTGAACATCTTCAAATAAGAATTTATCTGCCTGTTCTTGAGTAATAACCATACCCTCACATACACCTTGTGTATGACCATAACCTATAGTCCACTTATTTGAAGGACACTTATATGAGCTTAATCTACACCCCTCAAAAGATTTTATTAAATTAAGTCCTCTTTCTGATATATTCATAATAAATTTCTCCTTAAATTTTGTTTTTAATTTCAGCTACATTGTGTTCAATGCTAGTAATCTTATTAGAAAATTCATTTATCAGCAATCTGTTGCTTTCTGCGAGTTCTTTATTTGCTTCTAGTAGCTTTTCATTTGCAATTCTATTTTTTTCTATAGAAGCGATAAGCATATCTCGCTCTTTGTTGTTTCTTTCTCTTATTTCTGCATCAACAGCAGCCTTTTCTTTATCTTTTTTTTGTATATACCAGCCAAATGTCGCTACCATAGCTATTGGGAAGGGTAGCGTATTTATAGCTTCACTTATAAAGTTTGCATCCATCTTTTTCTCTTTCCTTTCTATTTATAATAAAAAGACTACTTATCGCTAAGCAGTCTTATAGTTAATCTTATTTTGCACATATATAGTAATAACCGACTTGGCTATTGATGTCTGGTATAGAAACTTCTATATCATCAGTTCTAGGAGTATTAAACTTCTCATACAACTCTGGATAATCATTGCTATTAATAGCTTGTCCGTTTGCCCTTAGCCACGTATTTGTTTCATCTTCAAAACTGGTCCCTCCATCATAAGCTAATTGTTTCATTTCACCTATCATATTTCTTGGGTACATTTGAGTAACATTTTCTAATTCAAATCTTGTTACCAATTCAGAAGTTGTTTCATAACAAATCTTATATGCTATAGTAGCATTAGTATTAGCACTCAAAGTTTGTCCATCTCTTGGAGAATATGTTTGCGACCATATTTTATTGCCACCTGCTGTATTTCTTATACAAGCAACTCCAAGTTGTCTTCCATTAATACTGTGTGTCATATTCATAAAGCCAAAACCTATACCTGATGTACCAGAACTTCTATTGACTTGAATTTTTGCACATTTATGCCCTAATATTTCCTCATCTATTACAGTACATCTTCTTGTATAACTTTCAATATAATTTACTTGATTATTATTATTAAAAGTAAAGAATGATATATCTAGAACATCTCCAACTTGTGAATTCTTAATTGGAATAAGTATATGAGATATTTGTTTGTTATTCTCTGTATATTTTTCATTCAATATAGCAAAGTAAGTATTAACAGGATATGCTTCAGTATTTCCTGTAGCATTACTGTTTATATGTTTTCTAGTAAATAGTCTATGAACAGTTGGACTATGACCATCAAAAGTATTTCTTTTGGTAAATGTATTATCTTGATTAGATTTTATAATTGAGCTTGGGAACATGTTTTCATTAAGCTTACCGTTATTGTCAAGTTTTACTATCTTACCAGCTTGAGAAGATGTAACAGCGTCAGACTCATTTATCTTTTTGGCTATTTCTTGTTTAACAGTAGTATTTTGTCCATTAACATATTTAATATGTTCAGCTAATACAGTTACGTTACCGCTTGGGTTAGGTGATTGCTCATTAACAGTACGTACTCCGCCATTTTGCTCGGGTGGAAGTATGCTAGGGTCAAGTTTTCCATTTGGTAGTACACGAGGTATCTTATTAGCTTCGTTACCTATATCCGTATTTTTAATAGTTGTTGCTAATACATTATTAATATTGTTTATATCATCTTGTAATATCCCAACTCTTTCTATATTGTATCTATGAATAACTTTATCATTTGTTCCATTAGCCATAGATGATATATTATAACTAGAGTTAAGTACAAAAGGCCTATCAGTAATCGCTTGTCTTACATCTCCTTTAGTATCATTTGCTATAAGTATCTTCCCACTACTCATCTTTTGTCCCAAAATATAATAAGTATCTCTTTCAAAGGCTCTATTAAGTTGTATTCTAATACATTTCCCATATCCAGCAACATCAGATACTCTAATTCTTGAATTGCTAAATGGTACATTAACTATGCTATCATTATTTATCCTATCTCCTCTATGAACTTCATATATGTATATATCAGAAAGCTCACTTCCAACATTCACATCATCTGTAACCCTTATATCCAAATATGTTACATATGAACCAGCAGGAATGTATATATTTCTATCGAAATATACCGCCCAATTGCTACCATGTCTAGTATCACCATCTAAAAGTAATTGTTGAATATAATGTTTGTATTTTATATCTACAGTATCATTCAATTTAACATTAGCATTAAAGATATTTGTACCATCAAAAGTGTTAGAGTCGTTTTTACCAGCTTTTGTATTAACAGAAGTAACAACATCATTTAAACTTAATTCTTCTGACAATACAAACCATTGAGGTACATAATTTGTAAGATTTGTTCTCAAAGTAGTTCCTACCGCTGGGAATGACCTACCCTCTGGCCATATTGTTGGCCAGTTACTACCCCTTGGAGTATTACCCCACTTCATTTCATTGAAACCAGCTATAAAGTAAACTTGTGTATCAAAAGCGGTATTAATTGGTATCATTATCATTTTACTTGAACTTATATGCCCAAGTGTGTTTTTTACAACTAATGCACTATCTACAGTTAGTATGCGATAAACTTGATTATCATTACTTTTTACTGCTGCTAATTTTATATTATTTAATTGTGTGCCAATCTCTAAATCATCTTTTACCGCAATACAAACATAAGAAATTTTAGTATTAGCACTTACAGTTAAGTTAGGAGAACCACACCAAGAAGTATTATCTGATATAGTATAAATAGCGTTAGTATTATTAACAACACTTAAAGCATTATGAAGTAATCTACCGTCTAATAATGTAGTTTTTCCAGTAACTAAATTTTCTTTTGTTTTACTAACGAAACTTGCAATTATCTTATCCCATAATCTATTTGCCAAAGTGGTTAATTTGATCTTATTAATTAATTTTGTCATATATAAATAAGGTGGCTATATTTAACCACCTTTCCCCTTTCTAAGTCTTAGTTTAATCCATTTATTATGGCTTCAATTTCAGCATCAGAGATTATATCAACACTTTTTTCTACATCTGTACCAGAACCATTTCCAATCTTTAATTTTAATGAATTTTCTGTAGCTTCCAAGTTCAATACTACTGCTCCAGTTTTATCATTTACTCCAGTAACTACTCCATCTTTATCATTTAATTTAATAAATGCGTCTGTTAAATTAGCAAGATTTTTTCCATCTTTATTAATACATAGATACCTAGCCCCTGTATCGGTTGGACCTGTAACAACAACAGTATCTCCATTTTCGTATGTTTTACTTCTTAACACATCATTCGTAAATGCAGTAATTTCGATATATTCATTAATAGCTATAGAGGGTAACATAGTAGCGTCTAGTTTACCATTATCTCCTAACTTAGCTACTTTACCAGCATGTCCATTTCCGCCAGTTGCAGTAGTTTCAGAATGTTTTACATATGCACCACTTGCATCTTTTACTTCTTTTAGCTTTTTACTAAGGTCTACTATACCCATTCTCCCATGTAGTTCCATATACCCAATTTTATCTTGTACTAGGTCATAATTACTCCAATTTATCGTTGATCCTATACTATTGTCATTAAGATTGAATGAATCATTAATATTAATTGCATCACTTATTAAAGAACTCTGAATATTATTAATACCCACTATATCTTGACCATTAGTTCTGATTACAAAGAACACTTCATGTTCAAAAGTTTCATTAATAGGAACATCAAAGTATTTTTTAGCACCTGATGTAACTATATTCACTTGTTGACCACTAATTCTTTTTAACAATGTGTCTGCTGATTGTGTTTCGCCTTTTTTAATTACCCAAACATGAGCTTGTGTACTTTGTCCTGATGTTGTAGAAGGAACATAAACTCTAAGATGGCTTATATATCCGTCAGTAAAGTTTTTATTTGTTAATCTTCTATATCCAGTAGTTCTATTTGCAGCTGTAACAGGGCCGTTTTCATGTCCTATAGTTAAAGTGCTTATATAATCAGCGTCATCTACTGAAACATCTTTCTTAAATGCATTTCTATCTTGTAATCTTGCATAATCAGCTAAACTTACTTCAACTTTTTCGCTGCTACCAGCTTTCGTAAACTTCATTTTCTTTTCTTCTGTCGGTATTTCTGCACCAACAAAAGCATTATCATACTTCCTTTTTATCTTGTCCCATAAATCATTTGCGAACTTTGTAAATCTAGTTTTGTTAATTAATTTTGGCATATTTATTCCTCACTTTTTTCAAAATTTTGTATAGAAAAAGACACTAAATTAATAGTGTCTAAGTTAGTTTGTTTAAAATATCTGTTATTTCATCTTCAGTTATAATTTCTAAATTTGCTTTAATAGTATTTCCGTGCTTGAATTTAATACTATCTATATCTTGCGATAAAGCATTAAAAGAATTAGTATCTGCTCCACCGCCAATTCCCCCGTTGTAGCATAGATATTGTAAATACTCCTCGATACGAGAATTTGGAACAGGAAGCGAATTTAAATCTGTAGCTCTGCCAACTATATAATTTAAATATGCTTCTGAACGAGAGCCAACGAAGTTAGGTAAACTTGATAAATCTTTAGCCATTCTAACCACCCCCCTAAGAAGCTAAAGCGTCAATTTTCTTTTCTAATAATTTTATTTTTTCTTCTAAATTTTCTATCTGTTTATTTCTATATTTAATTTCTTCCTGTAATGCAACCAGTATCATGTTTGAATAAGCCAATGTTTTAATGGAATAACTTGGCACCTTTTCACCTGCTTCATTTACGGTTTCTGTTTTGACTCCAATATATTCGAACAAAGTAGGGTCAATTTTTTCTAATTCTTGGGCAGATATACCTAACTGTTTCCCAACTTGAGCATATTCATCTTGTTCATCGCCTTCCGCAACAAGCATAATATCTCTCGAACCTTTGTAGTTGAATGTTATAGGCTGAATACTTTTTACGGCTTCTAATATAGAATCGCTAGATATACTAGACACTTCTTCAGAAGAAATCTCTCTAGTCATTGCCGCATCATCTTCTGAAACTACTTTTTTAATATTTTCTTTCATGGAAATATCAGATGTTTGCAGAGTACCAGCGTGTGACCATACATCTCTCCATTTTCTATTACTTCTACCTAGTCCAATTGTTTGCGCTAATGCAACATCTCCCGACCATTTCGGTTCAAAGTGATAAGTTGTCCCATTATGGCTAAAGAATATTTCTCCTGCCTCTCCTGCTTGTTGTCTGCCACACATTAATGCTAATATATAATTTCCTGTGGAATACACTCCAGTAGAGTTTCCTAAATCAAGTGTGCTTGTATATATAGTGTGAAATCTTGCAGTAGATGAACCAAGTTTTGATGAATTATTAGTCTTGCATAATATATTTCCACTTATAGTCCCACCAGCCAAAGGTAAATAGTTGTTAAATTTATCATCTAAAAACTTTAAAAATGCACTAACAGTATTATTATTATATTTAACTACATCTGCACTTGTATGTGGGTAATAAATATCCCCATTTGCACTTTGAATTTCTATTTTATTTATAGCCATAAACTTCCCTCCTTTTAAGTTACTAATTTAAAAAATAATTTAACTGGTTGAGCCGTGTCGTAAGTGCTGCCTACTCTAACAGTTTCACCTGTATCTCCTTTGTCGCCTTTAGGCCCTTGTGGTCCAGTTGCTCCTTGTAACCCTCTAGGCCCTTGTGCCCCAGCATCTCCTTTAGCCCCTTGTTGCCCTTGTGGGCCTTTAATGTTAACGCTAGTTGGGTTATTTAAGCCACCATTATTACTCCATGATAGAACTCCTGCAGAACTAACCGAAGGCGTAAATGTTGTTCCATTTGCACCTTTAGCTCCTGTTGCTCCTGGAGCCCCTTGAGCTCCTGCAGGGCCTTGAACACCTTGTAGTCCTCTTTCACCTTTAGGGCCAGTTGCTCCAGTTTGTCCTCTTAATTTTCCACTATCATATTTTTGTTGAAATGTTTCCCCATCAGTAAAGGTAACCGCATCGGCAGAAGTAACTGGATCTACATCTTCTATAACTGCTCCTGTTTTTTCGTTTAATAATTGTATTTGAACTTTTTTCTTTGCCATTTTTCTATCTCCTTTTAAACTTTTATTCCTAAGTTTGGACTAACCCTTATTGTTACATTTCCACCAGTACCACTATTCACTTTATCTGTTATTTTACAGTAGATAGTATTTTGTTTTCTTTCTGCTATAGCTGGTAATGTTTCAGATACTACAATTTCTAACTTATCTTGAAGTTTAGATAAAATATTAAATACCGTTCTATCTAAAGCTTCTATATTATATTGCTCCTTTGTTTTAAATCTTAAATCTTCAATATTACTTTGCTGTATACTAAGGACTTGTGAACCAACTAAAATTTTAGCTAATAGAATTTGATTTCTATTAGCTGTTGGAATTGTTGGATTTGCACTTGGCTGTCCTCTTAATGCTTTAATTTCTCCAGTGCTCATATCAGCAACAATTAAATCATATCTATTAAATGTTGTTGTATTAGCAGTTATTTTTATATTTTCAGTAGTATCAGAAGCTAGAAATTTTCCTTCAAAACTACATTGACCAGTACTAACATTTATACTTAGATCTGGACTATCTAATGCTGAAACTCTAAAACTATCAGCATAAATAGTTTTTTCAACATGAGTTTTTGAATCCATTTGTATAACATCTTCAACATAATATCTAGTTGCTTCTTCATTATCTATATTAAACTCAACTGGATATAGCTTTACCATTTTCCCCCTCCTTTAAAATCTATATACTTTAGGTGATTCTTCTCTAAACATACAATTTCCAAGTTCTATATTCATAGTTTCTGTTTTACAATCAATTGTAAACTCTATTATTTTTATCTCTGTATTTAATGATATTTCTTTTAAAATCAAGCTAATATTATCACCAACATCAACATCAAAAATATTAAAAGTATCACAATTAGATACATTTAAAGAAATTGATATTAATGGATTTTTACATTTATTTAGTTCATCTTCTACATATTTATCTAATGTACTTTGTAACCTTATATCATTTACAACTAATTCTTTAGAAAAAACTCCATACTTGTATATAGAGTTTAAATCTTTAGCTTCAGCTATTATACTATGTTCTATATCAGAATCATCTGTATATGTATTTTTAGCTACTATATAATTATAAATTTCACCACTGCTGGTAATAGATAAAGTTTTATTTACATTAATATCTGAATTTATTTCATAATATGTTTTATCAATTCCTAGTGATGTATATAAATTTAACTTTCTATTTTTATCAATTTGCCAAAAATAATTTGCATCTGTAGTAAATTCATCAAGTTTATCATAAAAATTATCATTCCAATTAATAATCCTAGTAGTTTGAAGATTATTTTTATGGGCAGTACCTTGCAAAACACCTGTGTTATACATATTATTTATAACATTTAGCATATTATATAAAACTTTATCATACTCACCTGTAAAAACATTATTATCTTGTCTTATATACATAGTAAATAATTTATCTTGTATAAGCCTACCATAACCAAAACAATCAATAGTAAAAAAAGAAGCATGAGGATTAGAATTATATATAACTCCCCACCATAGTAATTCTTCCTTTGCAGAAATATGCTGCTTATAGACATTCATCTCATTTATTCTTCTATAGATCTCTATATGATTATTATTTTGCAATATATCTTCAGTTGTTTTAATACTTCTTGGTAAAGTCAAACTAGCTTTCCATATACCATTTAAAGTTTTTGTGTAAGTAAGTTCACTTATCTCATATACTTCTTCTAAAATTATATGCTCTTTATTAAAAATTTTTATATAATAATCATTACTAATTAAACCCATACTTCTCGCCACTTAACAGTTGCCACTGCTTTACTTCCTGTATATATTATTTCTAAATTATTTTCTCCAGGTAATAAACTTATCCATGTACCTGTTTTATTTTTTATAACAGATTTCTGCACTCCTGTTTCATCTACTTTATAAACACCTCTACTACTTAATCTACAATCAACTATTAACTTCTCATTAACAGATAAATCAACATTAACTTTTAAAGTTTCAGCACTTGTCTTATTTTTAATAGTTACAGATGTTACTTCATCACCTTTTAATTCAATAAGTGGAAACACTGTATAATAACAACTATTTAAAGCTATACCATTATTCCCGATTTCTCTTTCATTAAAAGAAAAGCCTTTTGATGAAAAATTAAACCCACTAGAATAAAAGATAAATCCTCCATCTTTTCTTTTTCCTAAGCTTAATTCTTTAAAATCTCTTTTAAGAACATAAGGATTGGGAGATATTAAAACAGCTTGTATAATATTAAATTCTTGATATGAAATACTTTCTTTTATACATTCTATATAAAAATAGTCTTCTTCACCTTCATATTTAAATTCTATCTGTATTTTTTTTTGATTAAGCAAAAAATTTAAATGCTTATAGTGTTTAATTTGTTCCATAAGTCCTATGGAATCCTGAACTGCTATCTGCATATTAATTGATTTAGAATTGATTTTTGTAGTTCCAACTGTACTCCCATCACTTATTAAATCATTTAAGTTATTGCTATTAGTGCTATTAAATAAACCATCTATATTAGCTATAAAAATTGATGAAGGTATTAATTGAATTCCATTTAGAATTAAATTCTCTAATACCATAATCCTCCTTTCTTATTTTGCTGAATTAAATATATTTCTTAGGTAACTTTTATTAGCATCTTCAGAGCCTTTATCAACAAAATTAGAATTATACATATTTATAATTATATTTTTTTCATTTTCAATACCTTTAAAAGCTTCAATTATTGCTTTATTAACATTATTTGCATATATACTCATAGATGAAGATAACTTAGAATCTATCATATTACTCATTTTTCTAGTAGTCATTGTAGCATTTGTTACATATGAATTAGCAGGTATATACGCTAGCTCTCCTCTAGTAACTTCCCCTAAATTGATTGCTCTTGAATTACTTGGAGTATCAATAAGCTCTACACCAGCTTCATTTATATTATATAAACCAGATTCCAATACACTTCCTCCAGTTTCTCTGTTTCCTGTTATAAAATCTCCAATACTTCCTATAGCATTAGATATCTTACTACCAACATTTGAAACAAAATTCTTTACAGACATACTTAAACTATCTAACTTGCTTATTGCTCCACTAGTATCAATATCAACAGAATACTTTTTGTTACCTATTTCCATTAATGCAGATTTAGTTCCATCAGCATTTTCACTAACTTCTTGTAAATTGCCTATAATCTCTCCATTCTTATTCATTATATTATTACTTGCATCTACCCAAACATTAGAAGCGTTATTTATTGAACTTTTAATTATATCCTCTTTAATTTGTATTTCTTTTGCCATACTTCCAACATTATTAGCTATTTCCTTAGAATATCCGCCAACAGTTCCATTCATAGTATTAAATACACCTATTACTTCTTTAGTATTTTTATCAACTTCTACATACATTTCAGTAGTTTTTCCAGTAACAGTATTCTCGATATTATACCAACCACTTTCTGTTATTGTACTCATTCCAGCATACTGTTCTTCTAAGTTTTTAAGTATCTTTTGTTTCTTCATGTCTTGATTTGTCAATTCTTCACCATTAAATTTATTTATCTTTTCCATTAATGAAGAATAATTATTTTCAGCCATGGAAATTTTATCTTGCCATAACGTTTCTTCTATATTTATTTCAGCATCTCTTTGTTTAATTACATTCTGTAACTTCTCTTGAGCAAATGCTAATTCTTCTCCAGAAAGTGTGCTCATTCCAATTTCAGCAGCTTCAATCATTGCATTATATTTTTCATTTATAGCTTCTATATTTTTTTCTTTAGCTTCATATTCTACCTTCAATATATTGCTTAATCCCTCTGTTGTATTAACTTGATATCTATCCCAAAAGCCTTGTTGAGCTTGTAATTTCTCTTCTGCTTCTAAATTTAATCTATCAATTAGTGCTTGCCCCATTTCTTGCTCTAATCTTAAAATTTCAGAGTATTCTTCTTCAGTTAATCCAACATTATTATTTTTAGCATTAGTTAATATTTCATTAATCCTATTTGCTCTTTCTTGAATTCCTTGTATAGCTTCAGTAGTTCCTTTTTTCATGCTATCTAACACAGCTTGTTCCTGTTCATCTATAATTCCATCTATATTAAACATATTTTTCATAGCTTCATATGCTGGATCTTGATTATTCTCTATAGAACTTATTATATTTTGACAAAATGTATTAACTTTTTCTGTTATAGCTGACAATTCATTATCATCTATAATTCCATTAAAATTTGCTCCTTGAATAGCTAGATTAATATCATTTACTCCTGTGGTTATAGTTTCTAAAGTATCTGTAGTTGTTTCTGAAACTTTATTTCCCCACTCTCTATATACATCACCACTTGATATTAATTCTTCTTTTGTTTTTAAAGTTATTCCATTTAACGATGCTAACGCTCTCTCCATTAAGCCATAATCTTCTTTTGCCTTTGTAACAGTCGAATCCATAACATCATTATATTCATGCCATGCATATACTCCTACCCCTAAAGCTGTTCCAACACCTGCTATTCCAGCTACTAATGCACTCATAGAAATTCCACTCATTAATCCTAATCCAGTTTTTAAAACAGTTGTAGATTTTGCAGCTGTATTCATAGCTGTTGTTGCTGCACTTGTAGATGTTGTATATTTTGATATCCATGATAATGCTTTACTACCTGCACCAACTAAGCCACTTAATCCAGTTGTTAAGCTACCTATAACCTTTAAAGCCCCTCCAGTTGCTACTGAAAGAAGTCCTATATTTATTATTAATTGTTGATTTTCATCAGATAAGTTTCCAAACCAATCAATTAACTCTTTTGCTTTATCAATAAATTTATTTACAAATGGCAAAATTTTATCACTAAAAGATATACCCAAAGCTTCAAGTTTGGATTTTAACTCTTCTATATTACCTTTAGTATTTGCACTCATTGTTTCATACATCTTATCTAATGCACCATCTGCATTTGATACAGCATTATATAAGTTGTCATATCCATCACCTAAACCATTTAATAATTGATTTAAAGCAGTTAATTGAGTTTTTCCACCAAGTTGTGCTGCTATCATATCTCTTTGTTCTTCTGTACAATTTGCCATAGCAACTTTTATATCTTGTAATACAGTTGTTAATCCTCTAAACTTTCCAGTGCTATCATACGTTTCCACCCCTAATTTTTTAAGTGCTCCTTCAGTAGTTGATGTTGTACCCATTAAATTTACTAATATAGAATTAAGAGCATTACCAGCTTCTGACCCTTTTGTTCCTTGGTCTGCCATTCTTCCTAATAATGTTGCTGATTCTTCTATTGGAACATTCATATTTGCAAGAGTTCCACCACAAGCTATATACGCTTCCATAAGTTGAGTTGCTGTTGTATTAGACTTATTTTGTGCTTTAGTTAATACATTTAAATAATAAGATGTTTTTTCTGTTTCTAATCTTAAAGCACTCATTGAATCAGTACCTAAATCTGTTACTCTTTTTTGATCTTCTCCATAAGCAATAGCAGCTTTAGTATATGGCTCTATAGTTTGATACATTTCTCCAACACTTTGTCCTGCTAATGCTAAATACTGATAACTTGCTGCTATGTCTGTAGCATTTGCCCCACGTATATCTTCTCCTAATTGTTTTGCTCTTTCAGATAGATATTTAACATCATCAGATGCAAGTCCTGCTGTAGCTGATACTTGAGACATATTTTTTTCAAATGTAATTCCTACATTACTAGCATATGTACCAAATAATAATAAAGGACTTGATAGCATTGCTATCTTTCCACCAATGTCTGACATTCCAGAGCCTACTTTTTCTAAAGTTTCAGAAGCTGCTGAAAATCTTTTACTAGCATTTAAAAATTTATTTGATTGGTCTTCAATCGCTTTATTTACATTTTTTAAATCATTTTCAAGAGTTAATAAAGTTCCACGTTGCTTTTCCATTTGAGCTGTATGCTTAACTATATTATCTTTATTAGTTGCAATTCTAGTATTCATATTTCTATATTCTTCTGTAACTGCATCTAATTGCTCTTTTAATGCTTTAGCTTGTGAACTTTCCTCACCATATAACTTAACAGCTTCTTTATATTGGGTATTAACCTCTTTTTTTCTTGATGATAACTTTGTTAATTGCTCTTGGTTGTTTGCTAGTGATACTTTATTTTTTTCAATAGATGTATTATATGTATCTATTATTTTCTTGCTTTGATTTATTGCATCATTTAAAGCACTTTGTTTTGAACCTAATGTTTTAAGATTATCTCCATATAAATTTATTTCTTTAGCACTATTTTTAACCTCTGTTTGTAATAACCCTAAATTCATCTTCATTTGCGATATTTTAGAGTTAAATTCACTATTATTAACAACATAACTTACTGCTATTTTTCCTTCACTCATTAACTCACTCCCTATATCGCATCAAAAAAAGCATTAGCATCTTTGGCTATAATAACTTCATTTTGTTTTGTATTTTTACTATCTTTAAAGATAGCTGATACTATATCAGCTGCAACACTAAGCAATAAATTCTTTTTATTATCATTATTCATATTTATTATTTGTTTTAACTTAGCTGGAGTTAAATTATAAAATTCTTCTAAGCTATAATTTAATGTTCTTGTGGCTGTTATATAGAAATAATTAAAATAATCTTCAAAGCTATATTCACTATCTTTTATTTCTGATTTTTTATTTACTTTTTCTGATTTTTCTATAAATAATAATTGATTTATCATTGTTATTTTTAAAATTTTAACTAATTCTTTGAACTCATTTTCTTCAAATTCTAAAAAAGATTCTTTTATATCTGAAAATGATATTTTCCCATCAGCCATACAAAATATTAGTACACTAACATAATTCAATACATCAATTTCATTTTCATCATCTATCATTTCTATAAACTTAAAAGGATCATTGCAATCTATCGCAATAACCCTTTTTAAATAATCATCTTTCAAAAAATGATATAAATTTTCTAAAGTTTTAAAATTTATAATAACATTAACATCAATATTATTTATTTTTAATATAATTGAATTTATATCTGTTAAAAGCATAGTATTCTCTTTTAAGCCTTAGAATCATCTAATATTTCAGTTACTTCTTCAGCAGTTTCACTTGAACGATTCGGCTTAGGATCAAACATAGCCTTTGTTATTTGTGACGGAGTTGTACCAAATCCCTTTAACTTATATGTTTTATTAGTATTGTCTAATGCCATTGCAGAAAATGATAAAGACTTGGCATTTATTACTTCATTTCCATCAGCATCTTTTGTTGCATGATCATCTGATAATTCACCTAGTGATACTTTAGGGAAAATAATAAATCCATCTTCTTCAACATTTGTTGCTGGGTTAACTGCTGTAACTTCAATTATTAATGCAACTAATTTCTTTTCATCTTTCATTCCATATAATAAATTTCCTGAAGTATTTTCTTTAGCTCCAAATAATGTTTTTTCTGCATCTCCCTCTAAAGCATAAAGCCCTAAACTTCCGGTTGTTAATCCTTTATTTTTCTTACTATATATAACATAATTTCCTGCTGCTAATTTAGTTTCACCTTCTGCCGTTTCAGCTGTTATTTGTGTTAAATCAGCAACAGTTATTATAGCTTCATAACTTCCATCTGATTTTATTTGAGCAGCTTTTAATTTTCTTAATCCATTTGTTAATTTAATTGTTGTCATGCTTTCCTCCTTATTCATATGTATATTTTGTATATTTAAACCTAAACACTTTATGATAAAGCAATGAGCCATCACCTAACTCTTCTACTAAATCTTTTTGTTCATAAATTAAGTATCTTTTCTCTTTCAAGGTATTTTTTATAACTTTAGCTAAATTTTCATAATTTCCAGTACTGAATATATCTATTTGTATAAAGTATATTTCTGCAAAATTTTTATTACCTGCACATAAAGCTTGTCTTTGATCTATAAAAATCCATCTTATATAAGTATCAGTACTTATATTTTCGGGCTTTCTATAATAAAAAATTTTATTGCAAATATCAGCAATCCTTTTATCATTCAAATCACTTATTACTTTACTTCTCATTTTTTAACCAATCTTTCTAAAGCTTTTATTACTTCAGCATCTTTTCCCCTTAAAGCTTTTGAAAGTTTTCCTATATTGCTTGGATCTGCTGTACTACTTCCATACTCTTGATTTATATAGTACCGTTTCCCAACTCTAACGGTTAATTTGATGCCCTCAGCAGTTTTTCTAACTCTTTTTTTTATACTTTTTTGTGCTGCAGTTGTATCTATAGCAATATTATTTTTCATAATATTTTCTATATCAGCACCAGCTTCATTTAAAACTTTTCTTACATCTGAATCACTAATTTCTTCAAATAATTTTATTACATTTTCAAATCCTGTTACTGTACTTGTAGCCATTTACTTAACCATCACACATCTTATATCAATCCACTCATGTTCATTGTTAAAGTCACTTATATCTACTATGTTGTATACATTTCCTCTATTTTTAATTTTAAATTTATTAGGAATCAAAGATCTTGTAAATTTACAACCTCTTACTGTAAATGTAATTATCTTTTCATAATTAGTTTGATAATTAGATGTAAATTCCTTTCCACTTATATCTTTTCTTGCTGCCCAAAAGGTAGCAACATCATTAATAGTTTTATTCTCAAAGCCTTCATTTTGAGTAACAACCTCTTCTATAAATGTAATTCTCTCTGTTAGTCTACATTTTGCCATTCTATTCACCTCTATTTAAGTATATTTCAGTTGTAATGCAATACTTTGCAAAGTGTATTTGGTTTTATCAGAAACAGTTTTATCACCCATAACCCCTTTATATCTAAACCATTCATAAACTAGACATTTACAATAAAGTTTTGCTAAAGGATTGGTGGAGTCAAATTCTTTTCCAGTTGCTTGTTTTAAATATATTTCTGCTGCTTGTATTAAATCTTTGATTTCTTCATCTTCATCATCATAATCTACTTTTAAATATTTTTTAGTTTCTTCAAGTGTTAATATCATTTTGCACCTACTGAAAAAATGTGCCCAACTTGGACACATTTTAATTATTTGAATTTATAAGCTCTATTATTTCAGCTTTTTTCATATTAGAAGTTATATTTATATCTCTTTCTTCAGCCAAAACCTTCAATTCCTTAACTGTCATTTCTTCATAATTTAAATGCTCCATTTCTAATGGAGTACTATTAGGGAGCTGATATATCTATATAACCATTAACAAAGGCTTGTTCATCTTTCTTTGTAACAACTTCTCTCTCTATTGCTCTAAATAAAGTTAAATCTTCTTCAAATGCATTTAAATCTCCAATTGACGCTATATCAGACATTTTAATGCTCATTAATTGTCTATCCCAAAATACTATACCTTCTTTTAAATCTCCAATTATAAAAGGAGCTTTATTTCCTGTTGATGGCATATCTGAATTAGGAATTACTTCAACTGGAACTTTAGTTGCTCCTGCACATAACCACATTGACATTGGTGTTATTGGATCTGCTTGTAATATATATCTTCCATTTCCATCTTTAAGCGTATCTAAGTACTGTAACCCATCATCATTAGTAATTATTTTACTTGTAGCCTTAAACGCAGAACCTAACGTAACATTTAAAGCCTTTTTAATACCATTTAACCCTTCTAATTTTGTTTCAGCTTTAGTTTTTATAACATTTAATATTAATTTATTGGCTGTTACTCTTGATTCATCACCAATCCATTGAATTAATGTATTTGTAATATTTGCATCTGAATCTGCTAATAATTCATTCGTAACAGGAAAATAACCAGCATATTTCTCTATTTCATAGTCCAATCTTTCAAATTGTGGTGTAGCACCTTTTCCTATTTTTCCACCTTCTCCAACTTTAATGAATCCAGTTTGTTGAGCTCTCTTCTTAAAAGTTCTTGATCCTTTACTAGTCGTTACTTTCTCAACCGTTACTAAGTCTTTTAAAGATTTTTTAGACTCTCTGTATGTATTAATAGATGTTAAAATATCTTCAGGTACTGTGTATCCACCATCTGGCTTTGAACCTATTGTCATTTTATTATTGACTCTAAATCCATTTCTTGCAGCATTAGCAAACTCTGCAATTGAATTTTCTTTATTATTTTCTTTAGCTTTATTTTTTATAGCTTCTTCATTATTTTCTTTTTCCTCTTCATATAAATCATAAAGCACATCAAACTTATCTTGTAAACTTTTTAACTCTTCCTTAGAAGCTTTTGCTTCCTCAATTTTATTTTCTGCAACAAAATTTTTAACCTCCGTTTTCTTTGCATTAATTTGATCTAATAATTCTCTTAACTCTTTTGGCATTACTAATATCCACCTTTCATAATTAAATTTTTAAAATAAAAAAGACTTAGATTAAGTCTAAATCTTCCAATATAGCTCTCTTTTCAGCTTCAATATTAAATTTTGGTTCTTTATTTTCTATAGTATCGTTAAATTTTTCATTAACTTTTGCTTGTGTTAACACATAACTCACTGGAGTATTTTTATAATTACCCAATGTATTAAGATCATACTTAGCAGCTACATTTTTATTCTCTTCCACTTTGTCACATAAACCATAATCATAGCATTCTTGAGCTGTTAACCATGTTTCATTATCCATAAGAATAGTTAATGTTTCTTCATCAAGCTTATCTCCAGCTTTATCTAAATAAACTTGCCTTATTGATGTATTAAGTTTATCTAAATCATCAGCTAATTTTCGTAATTCATGCGAGTTACCAGCTGCATATGTCCATGCATTATGTATCATCATCATTGAATTACTTGGCATTATTATTTTATCTCCAGCCATAGCAATAACACTTGCAATACTAGCTGCTAAACCATCTATGTAAACATTCTTAGTATATTTCTTCCGCTTTAGCATGTTCATTATTGCATTACCTTCAAATACTTCTCCACCAGGACTATTTATATAAATATTAAGAGTATCTAAATCTCCTAAGTTATCTAACTCCTGTTTAAAACTTCGTGCTGAATGTGCTGCATATCCTCCACCCCAACTAGCAATTTGAATATATAAATATAAATCTGCTTCTGTTGATGTTTTATTCTTAAATTCCCAGTATTTCTTACTCATCTACTCACTTCCTTTCTTATACTGATACTGATTTCCTACAATATCAATAGGTATATAATTGCCATTAACTATAAGCTTGTCTGCTCCCTCAATTTTATGCATATCTAAGTGTTCTCTTGCTTCATTAGGTGTATAAATACCATTATTAACGTATTTACTAATTATTTCAGCTTGAGTTTGGCTATCAGTTCTTAGAATTACTTTTTCATTAAACTTGTAATAATATCCTTGTAATCTTTCGCCTTTAGATAACATTTTAAAATTGATTTCCTCTTCATAATGCTTAATAATAAAAAGTTCTGTATCTATATAGAAAGATAATTGTTGCATCTCACTATTTGAATAAGAACTTTTTTCATAATTATTTATTTGATTAGGCTTGATTCCAAATGCTCCTGCTATTTGTAACGCTGTAAATTTCTTTAATTCAAAAAATTGACTATCAGTAAGCTTTATATTCAATGGTACTAACTGCATACCTATAGGTACTGGCACTATCTTTCCAGCATTATTTGCACCAGTTGCATATTTTTCAAATCTTTCAAGTAGCTTTTGTTCTAATGTTCCATCTAAATCACCACTATATTGAAGTGCCATTCTTGCAGTTAATCCAGTTTTATATAAATTATTCATGAATTTTTGACTTTCTAAGCCACCTTCTACAGTGCTTTGAAGTATCTCTCTTACTGGTCTTCCTATAATACCATCAAATGTCATAGATGTTTTAAAGTGCATTACATCTTCACTAGGATATACATAAATTTCTCCAGTAGTTCTATCAGTATAAACATAATATATTGCTCCACTATTTCCAAATATACCTTTATTATCATAAACTACTTGTACATCTTGCGAGGGCATTATCCATAAATCTTTTATGTCATATTCTCCACCATATCTTTGCTTGTTGAACTCTCTTCTTATCCAAACATATGCATTTCCATAGTGGTTTCTATTATTTTCTACTGTTGCCCAAAATAATGATGATGTTGTATATTCATTTGGTCTTAAATTAAGCAATTCATATCTCTTATCTTTTTTTGCTTTAACTATTCCATTTGAAGTTTCTTGATAAAACTTTATAGGCATTTTTCCTAATGTTTCACTTAGCATTTTCAAACATGTAAAATATGTTACTTCTGATATTAATTTTTTAGGAGTGTTAGTTATGCCAAGCCATTCTAGTAACTCTTCATCATCTAAACTTGCTACAGGTCTTTGAGGAGTTATAAAGTTTTTAATTGCATTTAACCATTTCAATCTCTCACCCCTTTCCAGTTAAATATCTTTAAACATTTCTAAATATTTTTCAACACTTCTATTTATATCAGTTCTTCTGATTTCTACTTTAAACATTAATTTATATCCATTTATTACAGCATCAACTGGATCTATTCTTTTATTTCTTCTATCTTTATCAATTTTAATTTCTCCATATGAATTAGAAACTGTTTTAGCATTTGTAATTGACCATGCAAGTAATTCATTCTTTTCATCATATTCAACATTTCCTGCTTCAACTTCTAACCTAAAATCATCAGTAGCATCATTTAAATATTTATGACTTTGATAAATCTCTACACATTCAGGACAAATATTTTCTAAATCACTTAAAAAAGCATCTGCATTATGTGGATCATAACCTATTTTCTCATATGTAATATTATATTTTTCTCTTAAATCTTCTAAAAATTTTATAATATACTTATAATCTGTTTTTACTCCACCTAATGTTTCTGTTGTTGTTAATAATCCATTTTTAATCCATATATCATAAGGCACATCATCAGTTTTTATATGTTCTGCAACTCTTTTAGCTGGTATAAAACTATGTGAATATACATAATATTTCTTTTTATTTTCATCATTTACTGAAGCAAATATTAATGCAATTGATGTTAAATCTCCTCCACTTGACAAATCTATTCCAACTACACAGTTCTTTCCTCTAAAATTTTCTAATGTTAATTTACTTTTACACTTTTTCCATTTCTCTTGAGTTATGTACTGATTATCAGTAAACTGCATCCATATATTAATCTGTTTAGTTATAAAATCCCTTAAATCATCTCCACCAACTGCTTTTACTTGCTCTGCAATTGGTATTAAATTTTCAAGTGCTTCAGGATCATATTCAAGTGTGGGATTAGCCTTTATCCAATTTTCAGGCAACCATATATCATCATCTTCATCTAATTGTGCTATAAATATAAATTGAGAATCATTAGTGAATACTCCTTCTAGCACACCTTTGCAGTATTCATATTGTTTATAACATGGATAACTTAAATCAAAACCAGCAGTAGTTATTATACTTATGAGAGCTTGTTTCATTTTTTTAATGCCACCCTCTAATAACTTATACATTTGGTTAGTTCTATGACCATGATATTCATCTACTATTCCAACAAGTGGTCTAAAACCATCAATACGTTTCACATCACTACTTAAAGCTTTTATTTTAGAGTTTGTAAGTAAACATTCAATGATACTTTCATAATCTTTTATCTTAAATAACTCACCAAGTTCTTCATCTGCATTAATGAACTTTACCATTTCATCAAATACAATTCTAGCTTGGTCTTTCTTTGTAGCAGTGCAATATATTTGTCCATATTTATATGAATCAAAATTGCCATAATATGTTCCTATTATTCCATTTAAAAATGATTTACCATTTTGTCTTGCTAATTGTATATATGATGTTCTAAATCTTCTATATCCAGTTTCTTTTGTTACCCAACCATTTAAACTACCTAAGATAAATGCTTGAAACGGATATAAGGAAACTTGTATAGGATCTTCACCTTCTGCAATTACTAATGTTTCTGCATAATCAATAATATCTAAGGATTTTTCTACATCAAATTCATATTTAAACGGTGCTAATTTACTCTTTTCTAAATCATCTAAGTGCCTTTTAGCAGCTAACTTTACAAGCTTTCCTGCAACAATTTTCCCATTTAACACATCTTTGCAATATTCAGTTACTCTATCTACCATAACTTATCACTTAGCAAATTTATTAAATTTATTTTTAGGTTTCTCTTCAGCTTTAGGAATAACTAATTTACATCTACTAGTTATTGTTAAACCAAAATCACTTGCACCTAATCTACATAAAGCAAATTGTTTTTCCTGTTTTCTCATAAGCTTATCATGTACTGGATTTACAATTTCAAATTCTTTAAATATTATTTTCCCTTCCAAATTTAAAACTTCCCTAACTTCTTTAATCATCATTGGAGTTTTTCTTAATTGTTCAGTTATTTCTATCCATTTACTTTGATGTTCTAAAAATCTAGCTAAAGCATCACAATCTAAATTTGATAAAATACCGAGTTTTTTTAGCTCATTTGATATGTTTTTGAACTCTTTTTTTTGCTCTTTTGTTAGGTAGGAAGGTGCTCTAATTTTATCAAAATTAGCTTTTATTTGACCAGCCTCACGCTCTGCAATCTCTGATTTTGTAAGGTGTTTACGCCCTCTTGCTTTTATTACTTCAATAGGTAATTTTTGCTTAGCCATACCATTCTCCTTTCAAAAAAATTTCATTGGGGAGTTTTTTCCGCGAAAAAGTGAAGCAACGCTACGCAATCTTTTCCCTAAAACTTTCCAACTCCCCCCTCCCCCTTGCAATTTAGTGCCTTATGTGCTTTTATATGACAAGTTCTGCACAAACAAATTAAATTATTTAAATCATAAGCTTTGCTAATATCAACCTTAATAGGTATCTTATGATGTACATCATCATAATAACTTATCTTACCTTTCTTAATACACTCTTCGCATAAACCATTAGATTTAGATATAGCTTGAGCTCTTATCCTCTTCCACATAGCACTTTTATATACTTTCTGTTCCTTTGAATCACGTCTACTTTGACTGTATATTTTATCGCTAATGCTCCTGTAGCTACCAATCTTATCAGTACACTTATCACATAATTTATTTTCATAAGGAATTATACACTGGCATCTTGAACATAATTTATTTAAAGCCATATCTTATCCTCCTAAAATTAACTGTATAAAAAAAGAAGCTAGATATAAAATTACACCTAACTTCTCCTAAACACGAGGTAACAATGCACTAAAGCATCTAAATATTATTTTGGACAATATCATTATACCATGGTACAAATCCCTATTAAAACCCTATATTTTCCCCAAATTTACCCCACATCATCTAAAGATATACTATCAAAGCCAAATAATAATATACTCAAATCTTTAATTGCTGCATTTATCCATCTACCTGGTGTATTCTTGCTACAATTTAATTCCTCCTGTATTTCTTCATATGATAATTTATCTATATAATATAGTTCTAAAGCTTTATATTGATCATAACAACCTTCATTAAGTTTCTTTTTTCTAAGTTCTTCTAAAGCCATTTCTATATGTGCCACCATTATAATTGTTCTTGTTCTACTTCTTCTTATACTTAATATATATGCTTTATCTTGATCATCATACTCCTGCAGATCTTCTACATCATTTACACTATATATTGCTTTATCTGCATGAAGCTTTAAACTATTATAATTTTTCATTAATAACTTTGTATTATGTAAAACTTTTTTCTTTTTCTCCTCTTTTTGCTCTTTGCCATACTCCTTAATAGCTTCTTTAATTAATTTTCTCATTACCTCTTCAGTATTATTCATGTTTTATCTCCTCTAAATAATTATGATATTCTTAAATCTTCCCTAGCTTTTTGCCATACTGCTTTGCTTGATGTATATATATGTTTAAGATATGAGCATATATCTTCTAACCTTTCTTTTACTGCTGTTGCTTGTCCTCTTTTTAAATTTTTCTTTATATCATACTTGATATTAGACCATCTAAAGTAAGCTTGTATTGCATCTTTTTGTAGTTGAAAAGCTCCTGCTATATCCTCTTCACTTAATTTATCATATCTTGAATATATATCATTTAATATCCTTACCTCTTCTTGATATTCTTTTTCATAATTCATATTTAATTATTTCTCCTATTATTTATAAAAAGAGGAGTTTCCTCCTCTACCACCTTAACTTTAGCATTTTGTAACCCCTGCTTCAGTAAATGTATTTATTTATATTAAATGCTTATAGCATATTAATAACTTTTTATCTTTTTATTCATTACATTTTAAGTAATTTACACATAACTTTAAATTCTAAGTAACAATCTATCAATGCTCTATGACGCTTTTCAGGTACTTCTATATTTAATTCTTTTAAAATACTGTCTAAGTCTTGTTTTTCTAAACTTATCTTACCTTCCATATTCTTTATCATAACTAATTGCATTATATCTAAATTCCTATAACTAATAACTTGTCTATATTCTTTTATCTTATATGTTCGTAAGAACATTTCTTCTAAAAACTTAATATCAAATGCTACATTTTGACCAATAACAATATATCCTTCATCATCTTCACTTTTATGCTTATTTAAAAACTCTAACATTCTTTCTGCTGCTTCTTTTTCAAATAATGCTTCTTTCTCATGTTCAACTATATTGATATTATTAACTTCCATAGCTTTAGCTGTTATAGTGTACTCTCTATGCTTTATTTTTACTTCAAATTGATCTATAACTTTTAAATCTTTAATAACTAAAATTCCAACTTCTAAAATCTGATGTTTCTTTTCATCAAATCCTGTTGTTTCTGTATCAATTAATATAAAATTTCTATCTCTTAATTCCATTTTTATTACCTCACTTCATTTCTATTTCTAATATAACGCTTGGGCCACACCCTCTTAGGTATCTTGTCCCATCTTCATCATTTTGCTTTTCAGTTAAAAATACTACTGATTTAACTGTTTCACCTTTTTCTATATTCATAGATCTTACACCTTCTCTTAAAAGAAGTTCATTAATCAAATCTTTTGTATCTACATTTCTTAAATTTATCATACCCTTGTAAACATTCTAGTTATATCTTCATTAACAGCTTACATTATTACACTAGCTTCTAAGAATGTAACTTTATCTCCTTTCAATATTTCTTCTAATCTTGTTAAATTTATATTGCATACATTTCTTAGTGCATGAGTGGAGTTTTCTCTTATTCTTCTTACTATCTCTACATTTGTTAATTGTTTTTTATCTAAGATTACTTTTATTCTTGTACTTGATAAACTTTTATCCCCCATATATTTCTCCTAATAAATCTTTCTTCCGCATGCTGGACAGAAATTAAATTTTACAAAGCTTATTTCTCCAGTTTCTTTATTTGTAACTCCTATCTTTCTTATACTTGAATCAAAATATAATAATATTTTTTCATCTTCAGTATTTAAAGTTGTATTATTATTCTCTCTACAAAAAGTACATATATCATTTTGTTCACTTTTTAATTGTTGAACTTCTACATTTTTATGTATTTCACTTTGAACTTCTCCTTTTTCTTCTTCCTCTTCTATATTACTTGAAACTTCTTCAGTAATTTCTTCTTCAGTTCTTTCATCCTCTTCAACATCTTCATCATGCTCATCTTCTTCCTCGTCTATCTCTTCACTATATTCACTATCTTCTATAGCTATAGTTACTTCTTCATCATGTAAGCTATCATCTATTGCAATTTGCCCTTCTAATGCTCTTATATATTCTTCTTTAGCTTTTAATACATCTATATCATTTGCTATAAGACTTCCCTCTTCTTGTAACTTTATAAATGCCTTTAACTGATACTCTTTAGTTAACTGTGATGCTTTATATGCTACAGAATAATTTATATTATTATTCTTAAACTCTTCTTGCAATTCATCTATAAGATTATTATTTATAGCTTTATATCTTCCCAGTTGGCTTGATGATATATTTAATATTTCCGATAATAAATCTCTTGTTCTGCCTTTTATGTTATTTTCTTTTTTAAGCTGATTTATTATCTCTTCTACTTCTATAGATTGCTGCATCTTCTCCCAATCAGTAATCTCTCTTGTAGTTGAATTTGTCATTATCATAGTTAACTTATTTAAAAGAGTATTATCTTCACTTTTTGACTTAATCTTACAAGGTAATATTCTAAATTCTTCTTTACCTTCTTCCACTAATGCTTTAGATGCAAAATATCTTCTATGTCCTGCTACAAGCTTATAATTATCTCTATCTATTCTTTCTACTATAAGATTTTGCTCTATTCCTAATAGCTCTATTGATTGCTTTATACTCTCTATATCATCTACACTATAAAAGTTTTCTTTAGCTGGTACTATATGATCTATATCTATATTCTTTATATTAAAATTCAAAGTTTTTATTTCCTCTTTATTTACTTCTCTTGAATTGCTATTTAATAATTGTGTCAAATTAAATGCCACTTTCATCTTCACCCCTTTTTCTAAAATGTGCCCAAATTGGACACATTTAATTTGAATTGTGAATTAATATGCTCTCATTAATTTATAATCATCTGCATGTTTCCATGTTTTAAACCATTTCGGAGCCAACCCATTAAAAACCTCATTCCATTCATCAACAGTATTACAAACCCAACAAACTTTTTGTAGTTTATAATCCTTTAACCTTTCTGCCTTCCAAATACCAGTAAAATCATAAACACTATTTCTATTTACACTTGTAACTTTCCAATTTTCAATTTTATTATCTAGTAATATTGCATATGCATATACAACTTGTGGTTTATTTATATCTCTCATAATATATCCCTTCCTTCGCAATATAATCATTAATCATCCATACTCAAATAATGATTCAAGCATTCTTTACAATCTCTGAACCTTCTACAATTTTTGATTATCTTATTCTCGCTAAATGGTATATCTTTATTTGCTTCAAATTCGCAAGGATAAACGCCATTGTGCAATGCCCATTCTTTTACTGCTAATTCGGTATTTCCAATTTCTTCGATATCGTTAGCTATTAACTCCCATTTCTTCACTTTTAATTCCTCCATTTGCTTCGCAATATATTCAGAATGTGTCAAACTTGGACGCATTTTTTTGAATTGCGAATTATAATTCTCTTCCACAATTAGAGCATTTTATTCCACTATTAAGGCTCTTTCCATATTTACTCCAACAAACACATTGCTCTTTTTGATATTTAGGATGTTTTTTATGAAAATGTATCTTTTCCCCCTTATTCTTTAATGAATCCACTATAGAGTTATATGCATATGCATAAGCCATAGTATCACAAGCATATATCAATCCTTTTCTATTACTATTTCCACACTCAGGACATATTGTAGTATTTGATGTTGTAGTTTCATCAAACCATATCAATCCGCATTCATCACAACAATATTCTCTTTTATACTTCGGTAATTCCATATATTTCACTCCTTAATATTCTTCTGATATTAATACTAATCTAGCATCATCTTTTTTATAATTAATCATTACTTTTTCTAATTTTTCTAAAATGTGCCCAACTTGGACACATTTTTTTTGAATTGTTCATTATCTACAAACTATGAATTAACCGACATTCTTTTAAAATATTTAATGTAATTTGGTTTTCACTTTTTTCCTTCTTTGCTTTTCTTCTGTTCTCTGAATAACATTTAAAAGTTATTTTCTTTCCACATTTAGGACACTTTGCCTTAACTATCATTCCTCTTTCCTCCATTTCATTCGCATTTTATTCAAATTATTCATTATTTGTTAAAATACTTGTTTTAATTTATTACTTATTGCCACTTTCCATTTCATCCATCTTTGTTATTAATCTTTCTAATGTTATATCTATTATCTTATATGGATCAGCAAATTTAGTTGGCTTCTTACAGATTGATTCTTTATTAATATCTTTTGTTTTCATTAAACAGTTTTTAAACTCTTTCCAATTGTTCTCGTAATTCATAATTAACTTCTTCTTCCCCCCTGCTTATTCATTAACTTTTATAAATTTCTTGCTTATAAACTCAAATACTCTTCTACTAATCTTTTATAATCTACTGCCGCTCCACATCTTTTTGAATAAAGATTTATTGGCATTTTAGCAAATGTACTTTCATCTATCTTTTCAGTTCTTCTTATATGTGTATCAAATACTGGATACTCATTTTGTTCTTTAAGCCACTCTTTACCTTGCCTATTAACTTCATTGTTTACATATGAGGTCACAAAACACCCTCTAATTACTAAATTTTCGTTTAAATCAACTTTAGTATTATTTATTTGTTCTACAAGTTCTTTAAGTCCATCAAAAGCAAATTCATCTATCTTAATAGGTATCATCACTTCATTTGAAGCTACCAAAGCATTTATTGTCGATATATTTATGTCTGGAGCATTATCTATTATGCAGTAATCATAATACTCCTCTACTTGTTTTATAGCTTGTTTTATTCTTATTTGCTGTGGTCTTACTTGATCTAACATTACTTCTAAATTTGCAGCAAGCAACTTCATATTAGCTGATATAATATCTAAATTTTTATATTCTGTATTTTGAATTAAATCAAATACATCAACATTTCTATTTGTCATTATTTCTTCCACTCCAGGAAGTTCATAATTATGTCTATTAAATATCTTACTTAAGTTTCCTTGCTTATCATTATCTATTAATAAAACTTTATAATTATGTAATTCAGACAGTATATAAGCTATATTAGCTGATGATATAGTTTTACCTACTCCACCTTTTAAATTTATTATTGATAATACTTTCATCCTCTTCACTCCAAATCCTATCTATCAAGAATCCCAGCAATTCCATCAGATATTACTATAATAATTAGTAATGTTCCTAACCAATGCCAAAAATCTTGAAATATAAATTTTAATATGTCTAACATCATCTGCTCCTACTTATTCCTCTTCTTCAATAACATCTAATATTGCTATTTCTGTAGCATTATCTGCTACCCACTTACCAAACACTCCAAAACTATCAAATCTCTTCTCATGAGTACTCCCATTCCATAGTTCTTTATATATACAAGTTATTTCTAACATTTTTTTCTTCCCTCTTAGCTTTATCCACTCCTAAAAACATAAAGTTTCTAGGCTCTGATAAATATTTTTCTATAACTTCTCTTGCTTCTAGCCATCCATAACATACACAAGCTGCATATCCCTCTTCTTGAAGTGAATTAATCCATTCTTTTTGTTCATCGCTTGGCTTATTTTTTCCTGCTTTCATTTCTATGTATAGTCCATGATATTTACCTCTTGATACTGGTAAACATATATCTGGAACACCTCTTTTTACACCTTCTCTTTTTAAGTTAGTAGCAGTTCTAATATCTCTTATTCCTCCATTTGGTATATGGTGTAATAATTTAAGTTCTGGGTATTTTTGCTGTGCTAAACCAGCCCATTGAAATAATGCTTTCTGTTCTTGGCTTTCACTTGGTGCTGTTCTTTTTATTCTTGTTACCGTCATTCCCTTCCATTCTCCTTCCTTGACATTTTTGCATATATATAAACTCCTCCAAAATCATCAGAGATATATGTATCACTTTTTAAAAATTTATAATTCTTATTTTTCTTTTCAAAAAACTCTTTATGTGAATACTCTTCAATTGCAAGTCTTTCAACTTTTCTTCTTGTAAGGCTTGTACTATCTATAGTTATAGTAGGTTTCTTTAAATTTTTTGAATGGCCAATCCTTCTTTTTGCTTGAGCTGCCATATATGTAGCTACCTCTTCAAATTGAAATTCATTAGGCTGTAATCTCTTAGCATTAACAACTCCCAAATCCCATTTTTCTTCTGCTACATCTCTATCCATTTCACTCACTATCAAATGATGATGTATTCTAGTTCTTTTACTTTTCTTTGGATCATCTACAAAGTCTATAACATGAATATATTTAAATTCTTCATTAGGTCTATTTTTCTTAAACCATCTTTTAAGCTTTTTTATATAGTTATCTATATCCTTCTTTGCTCTATCTTCATTAACTAAAGTTGCTTTCTTATATGTAAGAGTTATATATAAATCACCTTGTTTAAAATTAGCATTAACTAATCTTATTGTATTTTTTATTCTATTCTTCTTATTTAATTTCTCTTGAGCTTTTGAAGATTTTCTTTTCTTCATAGATCTTTTATAATCTCTTCCCTTTGGTATACAATATAATTCTTTCTCAACCATACTTCCCGCTTTTATAGTTTTAATTACATATACATACTCACTATTTAATCTTAAATTTTCATACTCTTCTAAACTCTTAATCTGCTTATCATAAATTGATTCATAATCATACTCTTCATACAACTTCTTTAGCTTCTTTCTATTCATGTCTAAACCTCATATTTTCTTTATTTAAATATATAGATGTCTGATTTATTAATACCTAATACAAGCCCTCCAAAAGCTCTAAAAAGCTTTAAAAAAATAAGTCTAATTTGACTTTTTATGATTATTTATTTATAATTTTCTTGTATTAAAAAAAAGTAATTTAAAAAAACTTTTTAATTTAATTATCAGGCTTTACACATTACTAATCTCCCGCCAAGTTGCTTAGTAATGTGTTTTTCTTTTTGTTATTATTTTTCATAATTCTATGATGCTCTCACCAGTTTCTATATCATATACAATTCCATTATCTATATCTGTTTTTACTTCCTTATCTTTAAATAAAATTTTCTTTGCTTCTTCTATAGCTACAAGCCAACCAATATTTTTATCTTTTTTCATTATCTCTTTAGCTATGTCAACTACATCATTTAAATCTCTTATTGTTCCCACTATAACAACCCCAAATCTCTACATATATTTTAGGAACAGCTTTTTTCATGTTCTTCAATTCTATTTATAAGCATGTTTATGTTTATTAATTCTTTATTAAGGCTGCTATATTCATCAATTAAAGCTATTTTTTCTTTACTTAACTCTCCAATTGATAATACATTTATTTTTTGACTTACTTCTTTTATGCTTTCTTCTACTAAATTTTTAATTTTCATATTTTTTCATCCTCTCCTTCTGCTCTTTAACTATTTCTATATCAAGCCTTTGGCTTATATCTATAGTTTTTTCATGAGCAATACCATATACCTGTATTGCTCTATGTAATTCTTCTTTTAATTGCTTTATCATTTTTCTATCCTTTTCTACAGCATTTTTCGACATTTAAGTTTTTTAAAAAAGGCTCTTTAGCCTGTCCATCTTTTGAATAAATATTTATATTTATTTCTTTTCTTCTTTATTTTCTTCTTTCTTTTTCATATCATCAAAAAAATCTGTATCTTTGTATTTATCATAAATTTCTAACATAACTGCTGTAAAATTTTTAGATGTATTTGGCGTCATATGCACTACAACCTTTTTTATTTGTCCCGCCAACTCTTCTCCCCCTCTTCTATTAATGTTATATACTATGCAGTTCTTTTAATTTTTGTTACTGCATTCTAGGTTTTCTCTTATCGTCAGTTATTATTTCTATTAATAATTCAAGAGTTCTCTCAACTTGCATATTATGCAAGTTTTAACTTAAAAAAATATTTATTTTTTCTTCATCTGTTAAATTTAACTTTTTTGACATTTCTTTAATTTCATCAACATAAAACTTTCTTTTCCCATTTATCTTATCGTTAAAAGCAGTTCTACTTATACCTAATGTTAAGGAAATATCTGCATATGTTAAATTGTTCTCTTTAAGTTTTCCTTTTATTTTATTCAAATTCATATACTAATCCTCCTTTTTCTTGCATGTAACGCAAGTTATATTCTTATAATAATAACCTATTCTCTTCTTATCAATATTGTTGTGCAAGTTTTTTGGCAAATTTATATATTTTCCTTGCACCTTGTTAAAGATTATTGTACTATAATATTATTATTAATATTAAAGGAGTTGTTGAAATGAGCGAATTCAATATAGATGTAGGTCAAAAAATTTTCAACGCTAGAAAAAATTTAAATATGTCTAGAGCTGAACTCGGGAAAAAAGTTAATTTGCATGAAAGTACTGTAAAAAGATATGAAGATGGTCATATAAATAGCCTTGATATTGCAAAACTTAAAGAATTTGCTAATGCATTAAATATTTCTCCTGCTTATCTAATGGGATGGGAAGCTAGTGATAAAGCTTTAAGTTCAGCAACTAATGATGAAGAATTTCACTATCTTGTTGGGCAATTCAGTGCAGAAAATGATGAATTTAAAAAAAGAATAATAAAAGGTATGTTACAACTAAAAGATAGAGAAAGCTGGGAGTTAGCTGTTAAAATGATTGAAAAATTAGCCCAAGCCGAAGAAAATAGCACTGAAGAATAATGTCTAATATAAAAAGTTATGTTATAAGCATAACTTTTTATGCTATATGGAGGTAATATATGAAAAACAGAATAAAACTATTAAGAAAAGATTTAAAATTAACACAAAAAGAATTTGGCGATGCTATAAAAGTAAGCAACTCTAATATAAGTAATATTGAAAACGGAAGTGTAAATCTAACTGATAGAAATATCTATGAAATTTGCTCTAAATTCAATGTTAATAAAGATTGGTTGAAGCATGGCATTGGAGATGTGTATATCGATTTAAACAAAGAAGATGAAATAAAAAATATAATAAATGAATTTATCGATGACAATAATGCTGTAAAAAAAGATATTCTTAACTCTCTATTAAAAGTACATGATGAAAATACATTAAAATTAATTTCTGATATGATACATAAATTTGCTGAATGCGAAAACTTATAAAAATAAATTTAATTAGATGTATCCATTAATATATTTAGGAGCATAAGATTAAATAAAGGAGAATGGTATGAAAAGAATTGCAATTTATTCAAGAAAATCTAAAGAAACTGACACTGGAGAATCTATTAAAAATCAAATCAATATTTGCAAAGAATATTTTTTAAGACAATATGATGAATGTAATTTTGAAATTTTTGAAGATGAAGGCTTTAGTGGTGGTAATACTAATAGACCTGCTTTTAAAAGAATGATGCAGTTAGCAGATTACAAACAATTTGATATTATTGCTGCTTACAAAGTTGATAGAATAAGTAGAAATACATTAGATTTTTTGACTATGTTTGAAAAATTAAAATTAAATGATATTGAATTAGTATCTGTAACAGAAGGATTTGATGCTAATACTCCAGCAGGGCGTATGATTATGTCTATGATTTCTTCTATTGCTGAAATGGAAAGAGCTAATATTGCTCAAAGAGTTAAAGACAATATGTTTGAGTTAGCAAAATTAGGTCGTTGGAGTGGTGGTACTCCACCTACTGGTTATAAAAGTGTAAAAATAACTGACAATGGTAAATCTATAGTTTATTTAGAAATTATAAAAGAATATATACCAATTATAAAAAATATTTTTCATATGGCTGGTAAAGGATATACAAGTTATCAAATTGCTAATGAAATGAATATGAGTTCTAAAACAATAAATAATATATTAAAAAATCCAACTTATATGATAAGTGATGAAAAAGGTTCTCTTTTTCTTAAATCTATTGGATATAATATTTTTGGTATTGAAAATGGTAATGGATATTTAGCTTATAACAGAAGACCTAGAAAAAACGGCAAAAAACTTACTAAATCTTCTAATATGATTGCTAGCGTTTCTCTTCATAAAGGAATTGTTACTTCTAATGAATGGATTGAGGCATATATTAAAGTTAACTCAAGATTTACAGAAGCTAAACCACGTGTTAGCCAATTAACTTTTTTAAGTCATTTAGTTAAATGTAAATGTGGTAGTGGCATGTTTGTTTCTCCAGGTCGTAGAAGAAAAGATGGTACACGAACTTTATATTTTAGGTGCTCTAATAAAAAAAATGGTGGTAATTGTAATAGTGGTTTTTTAAAGATATTAGATGTTGAAGAATCTTTACTAAATACTTTTTATGATATTTCTTTAGATAAATCTTTAATAAATAA
>ERZ832973.810-NODE-810-length-32231-cov-6.892000_pt1 | contig 32231 bp, 27 predicted proteins | sample MGYA00519950_ERZ832973 | MGnify/ENA primary metagenome ERZ832973 (study PRJEB31850, sample SAMEA3708734) | human gut metagenome | biome: human gut; feature: human-associated habitat; material: faeces | place: China | collected 2014 ... | reverse complement strand
GCGCAGGGTTTTGCTGCTGTGCCCGTTCCGGCTGTTATCCGTGTCCTTGTTCTTGTAGTCATACCAGCTGATCGTCCAGCTCGGCCTCCAGACCGTTTTCCATGAACTCCGCGATAGTGTCTTTGAACAGTTCCTGAATGTCATCCATGCTGCCTACATTCACCAGCTGCAGCAGCTCACGAATTTTTTCGCGACGTGCGTTTCCTTCTGGGATTCTTTTCCTTCTTGTCATTGTGATTACATCCGTCATTCTGCTTCTATTCTACACCTTGTTGGAGGTTTCCACAAAGTTTGGGATGGAGTCCGCCCAATCTAGCCTTTACCAGACTGATTCTAACAGATGAAATGCTCAACTTAATATTACAATTTGCGATTCTTTTTGTGAGCCATTAGTGTCTCTCCTTTACATCATGATTTTTTCGACAACTATCATTTTGCAGGAGCCCTAATGGCTTGTCTATTCTCTGTTTGCTTTTGCGAACTTGATTATGCACTATCGTTTAGTTTCTCCATAAAGCCATGCTATTCTTCCTGATTCATATGATAAGGTACAATAAGTTGCGCAAATTGAAAACCGCATAAAAGAAGACCTAGCTTGCAGGCTCTGGTAGAATGAAGTTACCACACACCATTCTGAAAGGAGACAACAAATTATGTCTGAGAGAATTGTACAGCTGAATGAGGAAATTATCAAGGGGAAAAACAAGGAATTGGTCCGCAGCAGCGTGGAGGAAACCCTGAACGAGCTGCTGGAAAAGGAGACGGAGTCTCCTGACACAGGCTGCCCGCTACGAGCGCAGCGAGGCCCGTCAGGGCTACTGCAGCGGCCACTATGACCGGAATCTCACCACCGCCTCTGGTGACGTCACGCTCCATATGCCGCGACTCAAGGGCGTATCCTTCGAGACTGCCATCATCGAACGGTATCGCCGCCGAGAGAGCAGCGTGGAGGAGGCCCTCATCGAGATGTACCTGGCAGGCGTGTTTCCGTGCACCGGGTAGAGGACATCACCAAGGCGCTGTGGGGCAGCAAGGTCTCGCCCGCCATCATCAGTGAACTGAACAAGAAAGGCTATGTCCATATTGAGGACTGGCAGAACCGTCCATTGCAAGGCGGTAGGTATCCGTATGTCTACATGGATGGCATCTATCTGCGCCGCAACTGGGGCGGAGAGTATGAAAATGAGGCGATTCTGGTGGCAATCGCCGTAAATGATGACGGTTTCCATGAGGTTTTAGGCGCCGCCGAGGGAATGAAAGAGGACAGGACCAGATAAGCCAGCTTCTTTCAGTGGCTCCGCGGACGCGGCTTGGACGGCGTAAAACTCATCGTCGGCGACAAGTGCATAGGGATGCTGGAGACCGTGGGCGAGGTGTTCTCGGACGCCAAATACTAGCACTGCACGGTACATTTCTACCGCACCGTTTTCTCTGTTGTGCCTAAATCCAAGGTCAAAATTGTGGCAAAAATGCTCAAGGCGATCCACGCCCAGGAGAGCAAAAAGACATCCCGCGAGAAGGCTAAAGCGGTCGTTGCCGAACTGCGCGCCATGAAGCTGAAGGAGGACGGCATTGAGGAAACGCTGACCTACTGCGATTTTCCCAGCGAGCATTGGACATGCATCCGCACCAACAATGTGATCGAGCGGCTGAACCGTGAGATCCGCCGCAGCACCCGCGTGGTGGGAACATTCCCTGACGGCAACTCTGCTCTGATGCTGGTCTGCGCCCGGCTTCGCCATGTAGTGGGCACGCAGTGGGGCAACAAAAAATATATGAACATGAAGCACTTGGAGACAGCGCTGGACGACGCCTTCATTGCCGGCTGACTTCACTCAGCCGGAGAACCTGCAAACAATTTTGCGCACAAATCTTGACGGGACCGAGTCTATTAGATGCACGCATGTGATATAATCTTGGCCACGCATTTTGCAATTCGTATACAGACCTTTGTCGAAATCATAGATGTTGCCGCACTGTTTGCGATTATTGAACAAAAAGGTGCTCTCCGTTTGCTGGAGAGCACCTTCGTTTTTTACTTAGCCGACACGCTGTCTGGAGTGGTGCAATTCGATCTGCTTGGACTTGATGAACACGCTCAGCTTCTTGTAGGCAAGCATGGTAATCGCAGTGAGGATTGCGCCTTTGATGAGATTGAACGGCAGAACGCCGAGCAGCAGATAGCCCTGCATGCCGGTCACATACGGGTTGATCGCGTTACATGCATCAAAGATAGCCTGCAGCGGCATAACCTGCGAATAAAACGGAATGATAAGAAAATAGTTGGTCAACATGCCGACACACGCCATAGCGACCGATCCGGCTGCACAGCCGAGGACAGCCATCTTGCGGCTCTTGTGACCGCGGTACAGCAGCACGGCGATAACAACGAGCGTGGAAAGCATCAGGAAATCTGCGACCTCACCGGAGCCGCCGGTCTGGGTCTGGGTCAGATGAATGATGTCCTTGATGCCGATCATCGTGATTGCCGGAGCGATGCCGAAAATAAACGCACCGATGAGCACGACCGCGCCGGACAAATCCACCTTGAGGAACGGCGGCATGAACGGAATCGGGAATTCAAAGTACATCAGTACGGTTGCGATAGCCGCAAAAATTGCGGTGTAGGTGATTTTGCTGGTTTTTGTCATTGCTGTTTTTTCTCCCTTTTCAGGAGTCCTGTTCCATAAATAAAACAAGCCCCTGGATTGCTCCAGAGGCATACAGACGTAGCGATAGGTACATCTGTTTCTCTCATCCGGACTATAACCGTCGGTTGGGATTCTAACCCATCATGCCTTGCGGCTCGCAGACTATCAGGCTCGAAGCCTGTATACTGCCGGTGGAGACTTTCACTCCGCCTTGAAACAGAACTGATTTATTTATACTGCTATTATAGTCGCCAGTAAAAGACTTGTCAACACTTCAGCAAGAAAAAACATAAAAGCCGCCTTCCCTTGCGAAAGCGGCTTTTTATCAGAAATCAGTCTTCCTTGCTGCTCATCAGAGTAACCATAACGGCCTTCTGTGCGTGCAGGCGGTTTTCTGCTTCCTCGAAAATTTCGTTTGCGTGCTCCTCGAACACCTTGGTGGTGATCTCCTGCTCACGGTAGGCCGGCAGGCAGTGCTGCACCATGCAGCCCGGCTTTGCAGCAGCCAGCAGCTCATCATTGACCTGATAGCCCTGGAATGCCTTCATGCGGACTTCCTTCTCGGCTTCCTGACCCATGGACGCCCATGTATCAGTGATAACAACGTCTGCGTTCTCAGCAGCCTTCATCGGGTCATCGGTGATGAAGAAGTTCGGATTCGGCTCTGCGAAAGCCATAACCTCAGCGTCCGGACGGTAGTCCACCGGCGTTGCGATGGAAACCTTCATGCCGGTCTTGAGACCGCCGACGATCAGCGAGTTTGCCATGTTGTTGCCGTCGCCGATGTAACACAGCTTGAGACCCTCAAGAACGGCAAACTTCTCGCGGATGGTCATGAGGTCCGCCAGAACCTGACACGGATGGCAGAAATCAGTCAGACCGTTGATGATCGGAATAGAGCCGTAGTTTGCCAGATCCTCTACTTCCTTCTGCTCGTAGGTGCGGATCATGATGCCGTCCAGATAGCGGCTCAGCACGCGGGCCGTATCCTGTACCGGCTCGCCGCGGCCAATCTGCAGATCACGGTTGGACAGGAACAGCGCCTGACCGCCCAACTGATACATGCCGGTCTCGAAGGAAACACGAGTACGGGTAGAGGACTTCTGGAAGATCATGCCAAGGCTCTTGCCTTCCAGGTGACGATGGGAAATGTTGTGCTTTCTCTCATACTTGAGCTGATCCGCCAGATCGAGCAGACCGATGATCTCCTCGGTAGAGCAGTCAAGCAGCTTCAGTAAATGCTTCATTGTAATAAACCCTTTCTGCAAATTAGTAGTTAGTAATTATTGGGATGCTGCTGCACCAGTGCGATAATCACGTTAATTACTAATTATCAAAATACTTTTGCCATGATAGCGAGTGCTTCATCCAGCTCTTCCTTGGAAATGGTGAGCGGCGGGAGCAGACGAACGGCATTTTTGCCGGCGGTGATCGCCAGAACGCCGTTTTCGATCAGCTTATTGGCAAACACGGAGTGCTTTCCTTCCTCAACGATGATGCCGAGCATGAGACCCATGCCGCGCACGCCCTTGATATTCGGCGAGCCAAGGGACAGGATGCCGTTGCGCAGGTACTCGCCCTTTTCGCGCACTTTCATCAGGAACTGGCCGTCACCGACAGTATCGAGCACGACGTTTGCTGCAGAGCAGACAATCGGCGTACCGCCGAAGGTGGTCGCGTGCGTGCCCGGCGTCAGGACGTTGCAGCAGGTATCCGCCGCCATGACAGCACCGATCGGCATGCCGCCGCCAAGACCCTTTGCCATAGTGACAACGTCCGGCTTGATGTCGTACTGCTGGAAAGCAAACAGGCTGCCGGTACGGCCAATGCCGGTCTGCACCTCGTCGATGATAAGCAGCATATCCTTCTCGCGGCAGAGCTTCTCTACCTCCTTGACGAACTCGCGGTCAAGCGGCAGAACACCGCCCTCGCCCTGAATCAGCTCCATCATGATGGCGCAGGTCATATCGTCCGCCTTTGCGCGTACCGACTTGATGTCGTTGGCAACCGCGTAATCAAAGCCCTCGGTAAACGGGAAGAAATAGTTGTGGAAACGCTCCTGACCGGTGGCCTTCAGCGTGGTTACGGTACGTCCGTGGAAGGAATTGATGAGCGTCAGCACCTTGAAGCGGCCCTCACCATACTTGTCGAACGAGTACTTGCGCGCCAGCTTGATGGCACCCTCGTTTGCCTCAGCGCCCGAGTTGGCAAAGAATACCTTGCCACCCAGATGTGTCTTTTCTACCAGCTTCTTGGCAACCTGAACCATCGGCTCGGTGGTGAACAGGTTGGAAACATGCATCAGCTTGTGCGCCTGCTTATTGATCGCGTCAATGATTGCCGGATTGGCATAACCCAGACAGTTTACACCGATGCCGGAAGCAAGATCGATGTACTTCTTGCCCTCAACGTCCCACAGGGTCGCACCCTCGCCGTGGTCCAGTGCAATCGGGAAACGGCCATAGGTGTTCATTACATATTTATTTTCTTCGCTTTTTAATTCATTGTAAGTCATAGGGTATCACCTTTTATCGGAGATACGGAGCGAATCATTCTCCATTCTCCATTCTCCATTTTCAATTCTCAATTACTGAAACATAGTGCCTGCGCCGACCTTGGAAAGCAGCTCGATCAGAATCGAATGCTTGACACGGCCGTCCAGAATGGTGGCACGCTCAACACCCTTGCGGACTGCCTCAACACAGCAGTCTACCTTGGGGATCATGCCGCCCTTGATGATGCCGTCGCGCACCAGCTTCGGCACCTCGGACACCTTGAGACGGTGAATGACACTGTCCGGATCGTTAATGTCCTGCATCAGACCGCGTACATCGGTCAGCAGAATCAGCTTTTTTGCACCGAGTGCAACTGCCAGCTTGCTGGCTGCTGTATCAGCGTTGATGTTGTAGTTAGTTTCATCGTCGATGCCCTGTGCAACGGTCGAAACGACCGGAATATAGCCCTGCTGCAGCACATCGATAACCGGAGCCGGGTCTATGTCCATAATATCGCCGACGTAGCCGTAATCCGTACCCGAGCGGTCGGTCAGGCGCTTCGCCTGAAACAGGCCGCCGTCCATGCCGCCGAGACCGATGCCGCGGCCGCCTGCCTTCTCGATCAGGGTTACAAGGTCCTTGTTGACCTTGCCGCACAGCACCATCTGGACGATATCCATGGTTTCACGATCGGTGTAGCGCAGGCCGTTGACAAACTTGCTCTCCTTGCCGATCTTTCCCAGCATTTCATTGATCTCCGGGCCGCCGCCGTGTACGATAACGACCTTGACGCCGACCAGATTGAGCAGTACCAGATCGTGGATGACCGCGTCCTTCAGCTCCTCGTTGATCATTGCGTTGCCGCCGTATTTTACAACAACGGTCTGACCGTAATATTCCTGAATATACGGAAGTGCTTCGACCAGAATATTGGCGCGCAGCTCCGCATCAAGTTGAGTATCCATACTAATTCGTTCCTTTATCGGGAGTTTTCTTCGTTTTTAAGAATCAAGTTCTGTAATCACCGTTGATCTTAACGTAGTCGTAAGTAAGATCGCAGCCCCATGCAGTAGCGCTGTCCTCGCCCTCATTTACGTCAACCGCAATGGTAACCTCGTTCTCGGAGAGCACCTTTTTCGCCAGATCTTCATCAAAATCCAGAGCAGCACCCTTGTCGCAGACTGCTACGCTGCCTGCAGCGGACTCGAACGCCACAGAAACGTACTCCGGACGGAACGGTGCCTTGGAATAACCCATTGCACACAGCACGCGTCCCCAGTTTGCATCTGCGCCGAACATGGCCGCCTTGACAAGATTGGAGCCGACAACAGCCTTGGCCAGTCGCTCAGCTGCTTCCTCGGAGCGGGAGTTCTTAACGGTGCAGGTAACCAGCTTGGTTGCGCCTTCGCCGTCTGCAGCGATCTGGCGCGCCAGTCGGGTGTTGACCTCGTTGAGTGCCTTGCAGAACGCCTGATATTCCTCGTCCTGCCACTCGATGAGTGTATTGCCTGCCATGCCGTTTGCGAGCACGATGCACATATCGTTGGTGGAGGTGTCGCCGTCAACCGTTACGCGGTTGTAGGTTTTCTTGACGTTCTCCTGCAGCGCGTCGGTCAGCATTTCATGCGTGATGGCGCAGTCGGTCGTGATGAAGGACAGCATAGTGCCCATGTTCGGATGAATCATGCCGCTGCCCTTGCAGATACCGCCGATGCGACAGGTCTTGCCGCCGATGGTGAACTCGACAGCCGCCGTCTTGGGCTTGGTGTCGGTGGTCATGATGGCGCGATTTGCCTTCTCGGAGGCGTTGTCCTCCAGTTTAAGCTCCGGCAGGTGCTCCTCGATGCACTCGATGTTCAGGCGCTGACCGATCACACCGGTGGATGCAACGGCAACATCGGTTTCGGCTACGCCGAGCAGCTTGGCTGCTGCCTGCGCCATACGGCGAGCGTTCTCCATACCGTCCGGTGCACAGGCGTTCGCGTTGCCCGCATTGGCAACAATAGCGCGTGCTACGCCGTCCTCGAGGTGCTCCATGGTAACATACAGCGGAGCCGCCTTGACGCGGTTCATCGTGTAGGTGGCAGCCGCGGTGCATTCGCATTCGCTGAAAATGATCGCGGTATCGTCATTCGTGCGGCTTTCCTTGACGCCGCAGCGCACACTGCCCGCCTTAAAGCCCTTTGCGGCACAAACGCCGCCTTCGATAATCTTCATAATAATTCTCCCTGCTGAAATCAGAGGTTTAAGCCGGTCGTTTCATCCAGACCGAGCATGATATTCATATTCTGTACGGCAGCGCCCGAGGCGCCCTTGCCGAGATTGTCAAACAGCGCGGTGACGATCGTCTGCTCCTCGTGGCCGCAGACAATGAGCTTTAAGCTGTCGTGACCGGCCAGCGTGTTGGCGTAGATCATCGGCTCTTCCCCGCCGAACGGCGCCACGGTGACAAGCTGCTGACCCTCGTAGTGCCTGGTGAGCGTCGCATGCACAAGATGTGCATCTACGCCCGGGAGCATAACTGTGGTGGCCATACCCTTGTAAAAGTCACCTACGATTGGCACGAACACCGGCGCCTGCGTCAGACCGCAGATGTAGCCCATCTCCGGCAGGTGCTTATGGTGCAGGTTCAGACCGTAAATGCGCTCGGAATCATGTCGCGGATCGCGGTTCTCGTCCTGATACTCCACGATCATTTTCTTACCGCCGCCGGAGTAACCGGTCAGTGAAGCACAGGTGAGCGCGGTATCCTCGGCAATGATACCGTTTGCTACCAGCGGGTAAACCGAGGAAATAAATCCGCTTGCGTGGCAGCCCGGATTGGCAACGCGCTTGGAGTTTTTGATGGCTTCGCGGTGCGCCTTGGACAGCTCGGCAAAGCCGTAATCCCAGTCCGGGTCGGTGCGATGCGCGGTCGATGCATCGATGACACGGGTGGTGTCATTCTCGATGAGCGAGACCGCCTCTTTCGCCGCCGCATCCGGCAGGCACAGAAACGCAATGTCGGCTGCATTGAGGAACTTGCGGCGCTCCTCGATGTCCTTGCGCTTGTCCTCGTCGATGAGCAGCAGCTCGATATCGTCGCGGCCACCGAGGCGCTCGTAAATCTGGAGACCGGTCGTGCCCTCTTTGCCGTCGATATAAATTTTAGGCTTCATCGTCCTCAACCTCCGCGATGAACTTGTCAATTTTATCAATCTGGCGGGTTACTTCCTGCGGAGCCGGGCCGCCGATGACCTTACGCTCAGCAACACAGGTGCGCAGGTCGAGTGCGTCGTATACGTCGTCGCCGAACTTGTTAGAAATTGCTGCAAAGTCGCGCATGGTCATGGTCTCGAGGGTCTCATCGGCCTTGATACACTGGTTGACCAGACGGCCGACCGTCTTGTACGCATCGCGGAACGGAACACCCTTCTTGGTCAGGTAGTCGGCGCAGTCGGTTGCGTTGATAAAGCCGCGGGAGGCTGCCTTGCGCATGTTGTCACGGCGCAGCGTCATGGTGGAGAACATCGGCGTGAATACCTCAAGGCACTGCTTTACGGTGTCGATCGCGCCGAATACAGCCTCCTTGTCCTCCTGCATATCCTTGTTATACGCCAGCGGCAGACCCTTGAGTACGGTCAGCATGGTGGTCAGCGCACCGTAAACACGGCCGGTCTTGCCGCGGATCAGCTCGCAGACGTCCGGATTCTTCTTCTGCGGCATGATGGACGATCCGGTGGAGTATGCGTCGTCCAGCTCAACGAACTTGAACTCCCAGGAGCACCACGAGATGATCTCCTCGGACAGACGGGACAGGTGCATCATCAGGATGGACAGCGCGGAGAGCAGCTCCACGCAGTAGTCACGGTCGGATACGCCGTCGAGCGAGTTGTCGGTCAGGCGGGCAAAGCCAAGCTGCTGACGAACGAAGTCGCGGTCGATGGGATAAGTGGTCGAAGCCAGCGCGCCCGAGCCAAGCGGCATTTCGTCCATGCGCTCGTAGCAGTCCTGCAGGCGGGATACGTCGCGCTTGAGCATGTTGGCATACGCCATCATATAATGTGCAAAGGTCGTCGGCTGTGCGCGCTGCAGATGGGTGTAGCCCGGCATAACCGCATCAAGATTCTCGCGGCTCTTTGCGGTCAGTGCCTTCATGAAGCCAAGAATCAGCTTGATGATCTCCTTGATCTCCTTCTTGACGTACAGACGCATATCGAGTGCAACCTGATCGTTTCTCGAACGGCCGGTGTGCAGACGCTTGCCGGTATCACCGATGCGCTCGGTCAGCAGCTGCTCGACGTTCATGTGGATGTCCTCGTAATCGAGCGAGAACTCAACCTTGCCGTCCTCGATATCCTTCAGAATGCCCTTAAGACCCTCAACGATCTTTTCGGCCTCATGCTCCTCGATGATGCCCTGCTTACCCAGCATGGTAGCGTGCGCGATCGAGCCGGTGATATCTTCCTTATATAAGCGGCAGTCAAACAGGATGGAAGAGTTAAAGTCGTTTACCACCAGATCGGTTTCCTTCTGGAAACGTCCTGCCCATAATTTTGCCATATCTATGTTACCTCACAAAACGCTCATAGGGCGGCACACGACGGGCGTGCCGCCCTATGATTTCTTTTACTTACTTTTCAACAGACGGGAAATGCTCACCGGTCTTCTTGTACAGGATCTGATCGTTCAGGGCACGAACCTTGAGCGGCAGACCGAACAGGTTGATGAAGCCTGCGGAATCTGCCTGATCGTAGCAGTCATCCTCGTTGAAGGTTGCCATATCCTCGGAGTACAGGCTGTACGGAGAGGTTACGGAAGCCGGGATGATGTTGCCCTTGTACAGCTTCAGCTTAACATCGCCGGTAACGGTCTCTTGGGTGGAGTCAACGAATGCGGAGAGTGCCTTGCGCAGCGGCGTATACCACTGGCCGTTGTAAACCAGCTCGCCGAACTTGAGAGCAACCTGATTCTTATAATGTGCGGTCTCCTTGTCGAGGGTGATCTCCTCCAGCTTTGCATGTGCTGCGTACAGGATCGCACCGCCCGGAGTCTCATAAACACCGCGGCTCTTCATACCGACCAGACGGTTCTCAACGATATCGAGGATACCGATGCCGTTCTCGCCGCCGAGCTTGTTCAGTTTCTCGATCAGGGCAACGGACTCGAGCTTCTCGCCGTCAACTGCGGTCGGAACGCCCTTCTCGAAATGAATGGTAACATAGGTCGGCTTGTCCGGAGCCATTTCCGGGGAAACGCCCAGCTCGAGGAAGCCCGGCTTGTTGATCGGTGCTTCGTTGGACGGCAGCTCGAGGTCCAGACCCTCATGGCTGAGGTGCCACAGATTCTTATCCTTGGAGTAGTTGGTCTCCTTGTTGATCTTCAGCGGAATGTTGTGTGCTTCCGCATACTCGATCTCCTTCTCACGGCTGTTCAGCTCCCAGAAACGCCACGGAGCGATAATGTCCATCTGCGGTGCAAATGCGTGAATAGCCAGCTCGAAACGAACCTGATCGTTGCCCTTGCCGGTGCAGCCGTGGCAGATTGCGTCAGCGCCTTCCTTCAGCGCGATATCAACAATACGCTTTGCGATGATCGGACGAGCGAACGAGGTACCCAGCAGGTACTGCTCGTAGGTTGCGCCCGCCTTCATGGTCGGGATGATGTAGTCATCGACGAAGTCCTTGGTCAGATCCTCGATGTACAGCTTGGACGCGCCGGTCTTGAGCGCCTTCTCCTCCAGACCGTCCAGCTCGGTGCCCTGACCGACGTTACCGGAAACCGCGATAACCTCACAGCCGTAATGCTCCTTCAGCCACGGAATGAGTACCGAAGTATCCAGACCGCCGGAATATGCCAGAACAACTTTGTTATATTTCTTTTCCATGTTTTTCGACCTCGCATTCTGCGTTTTTTTCGATGGTTTTATTATACTACCGCCATACTCATTTGGCAAGCAAAATTTATAATTATTTTCTCCATTGTATATTTATGCATACTATGAATTTGAATTTAATAAATAATGCTTGCACTTTCTGTAAAAACGTACTATTATATTATAAATGCACTGTGTCAAGACAGATTGCACGGAATGAATAAAAGCGCACAAAAAATGGTGCGCAAAGGGGCGTTTTTCGCAATGACCGAAAGAAATTTAACCATGCTCACTGACTTTTACGAGTTTACGATGGCGAACGGATACTTTGAAAAGGGTATCGGCAACCGCCGCGCATACTTCGATATGTTCTTCCGCCGTGTACCGGACGGCGGCGGATATGCCATCATGGCAGGCGTGGAACAGCTGATTGAATACTTCAATAACCTGCATTTTTCCGAAGAGGATATTGCATATCTTCGCAACCGCAAGTGCTTCTCGGAGTCCTTCCTCAATTATCTGCGCGATTTTGAGTTTGAATGCGACGTATGGGCCGTACCCGAGGGTACGCCGGTATTTCCCGGTGAGCCGCTCGTAACGGTGGCTGGTCCGATGATTCAGGCACAGTTTGTCGAAACCATGATCCTGCTGACCATCAACCACCAGACCCTGATCGCCACCAAGGCGAACCGCATCACGCGTGCGGCAGAGGGCCGTACCGTACTCGAGTTCGGCTCCCGCCGGGCACAGGGCTACGACGGCGCTATCCTCGGTGCCCGCGCTGCCTACATCGGCGGCTGTCAGGGCACGGCCTGCGTTCTGTCCGACCGTGACTACAAGATTCCGGCCGGCGGCACGATGGCGCACTCCTGGGTGCAGATGTTTGACAGCGAGTACGAAGCCTTCAAGGCTTATGCGGATATTTATCCGGATAACTGCGTATTCCTGGTTGACACTTATAATGTACTCAAGTCCGGTGTGCCGAACGCAATCCGCGTTGCCAAGGAACTGGAAGCGGAAAAGGGCATCCGCGCACGCGGCATCCGTCTGGATTCCGGCGATATCGCTTACCTTTCTATCGAGGCACGCAAAATGCTCGATGCCGCAGGCTTCGAGGATATGCAGATCATGGCGTCCAACTCGCTCGATGAGTATCTGGTACGCGACCTGCTCGTGCAGGGTGCCCGCGTAGACTCGTTCGGCATCGGCGAGCGACTCATCACCTCCAAGTCCGAGCCGGTATTCGGCGGCGTATACAAGCTGGCTGCCGTTGAGGACGAAAACGGCGAGATCATCCCGAAGATCAAGGTTTCCGAGAACGTCGAGAAGATCACCACGCCGCACTTCAAGCAGGTGTACCGCCTGTTCGACAACAAGACCGGCAAGGCGCTCGGCGACGTGCTCACCGTGCACGACGAGCAAATCGACGCTTCTCTGCCGTATGTACTGTTCCATCCGGTCTACACCTGGAAGCAGCGTATCGTTACCGATTATACGGTTCGTCCGCTGCGCGTACAGCTGTTCAAGCACGGCAAGTGCATTTACAACAGCCCGGATGTTGAGGACATCCGCAAGTACTGCATCCGTGAGGTCGATACCCTGTGGGATCAGATCAAGCGTTTCGAAAATCCGCAGACCTACTTCGTGGATCTTTCCAAAAAGCTGTGGAGCTGCAAGAACGAGCTTCTTGAAGCCTGCCGCATTTAACAAGCAAATTCGCAGACAGCGAACCATAATATAGTGGTTCGCTGTTTCTTTGCGCCCAATCGCAAGATTGTATAAAAGCCGTGAGCATCACTGCACAGGATTTCGCTCATGCAGCCTGTTTCAGCAGTTTTCCGCAGAAACACGCTATCTTTTCGCAGGTGTAAATCGCAAGAATTTAGTAGTACATCGCACCGCAGGAGATTATACTAATAATCGCGGTCAAAAAAACCGCATATTCCACACAAATCGAAGGGATACACCAATGAAAGCATTTCTATCCTCGCTGAGCCGCAGCAAGCGCTATGTTGTCGCGGAACTGCTTCTCGTTTATTTCGCACAGGGGCTGAGCTCCATCATGCTCGGCTCTGTGCTGCCAGATTTACGCGCGGCCTACGCGCTGGATTACCAGATCGGCGGCACGCTACTGTCCGCACAGTCGATCGGCTATCTCGGCATCGGCCTGCTGTCCGGTCTGGCCGCCATCAAATGGGGACTCAAACGCGCGTACCTCATCCTATATTATGTATTCGCGGTCGGCTTTGTCATGCTGTTAACCAACGGCTCGCCGGTCTGGCTGCTGGCGGCCATGTTCCTGACCGGCATTTCCAAGGGCGCTATCACGGATTACAACAACCGCGTGATGAGCGAATACGCGAACGGCAGTGCCACTCCGCTCAACATGATGCACGCGGCGTATGCGTTCGGCGCGTGTGTGGCTCCGCTGGCTGCGCTCGCCTGCCATAAGCTGGGCGGTGAAAACGGTTGGCGTCTCGCGCTTGAGATTTCCATTGTGCTGCTGACGGCTTCGTTTATCTTCGGCCTGTTCATGAAGATGGACGATGATAAATCCACGAAAACCGGGCAGAAATCCGCGACCGACTACGGATTTCTGCGCGAAAAGCTGTTCTGGCTGTGCACAGCGCTCTGCTTTTTCTACGAGGCTGTTGAGGCTTCCATGATGGGCTGGCTGACCAGCTTTTACATTGATTCCGGTGTGCTCGCCGCAGACGCTGCGCAGATCATCACTTCCCTGCTGTGGGTTTCGCTGCTGATCGGTCGCTTCTCGTGCAGCGTGATCGCTGCGAAATTCCGTCCGTGGCAGATGATCACGGTCATGTGCTTCGGCATGGCGGCATTTCTCGTGCTGCTCGTCACCGGAACCACGCTTCCCATGCTCACGATTGCAACGATCGGTCTGGGTCTATGCATGTCCGGTATGTACGGCACAACGGTAGCCAACGCCGGAGACCTGTTCTCGCGCTATCCGGCATCCATGGGCATTTATGTTACACTTAACGGCTTCGGCGCGGCTATGGCTCCGGCTGCGATCGGCATCGCTGCTAACCGTACGGGAATCCGCTGGGGTTTTGCTATCCTGCTGATCGCAGGCGTGCTGCTCGTTGTCTCGGCAGTGCTCAATGCACGGTATTTCAAAGACAGACAGCACAGCAAGGCGGTTTCCCGCACCTAAAAAGCACAAAAACCTCTCTCAAGCGTTTTGAGAGAGGTTTTATTTTTATTCCGCTGCCGTTTCCGGCTCCTGCTCGACAGCCTGCCTTGCAGCTCTTACGGCAAGGTGTGTCTCCAGCCAACGTGAAATATCTCCGAAGGTCTCAAGTCTGTCAAGCTCGTTGAGCACCTCGTGGCGCGCATCCTTATAAAAGATGACCTCGATATTCCTCACGCCGTTGCCGCGGTACAGATTGACCGTACGGCGCACACCCTCACCGTACCGCCCAACCGGGTCCTTATCACCCGAGATGAACAGCAACGGCAGGTCCTTCGGCGTTTTCCGGAAGGTCACCGGATTGTTCGCCTTGGTGATGAGCGTAAACAGGTCGCGGAATCCGGTCGCGGTGAACACGAAATTGCATTTTTCATCCGACTGATAGAGCGACACGACCGCCTCATCGCGGCTGAGCCAGTCAAACACGGTTTTCGGCTGCTTGATTTTCCTGTTGAAGCCCTTGAACACCAGATTGGACAACAGTCCGCTGCGATAGGTGATGCCGCGCGAGCGTGCTACCGAATCCGCAAGATGTACGATGCTGCCGGAGGCAGCGATCGGACCGACCGTGCCGATGAGGATGCAGCCGGACAGCTTCTCTCCGTAATCGAGCAGGTACAGCCGCGCGATCAGCGAACCCATCGAGTGCCCGAGCAGGAAATACGGCAGGTCGGGATAGCGGCGCTGCATCAGGTCGGTCAGGTGCTTGACATCCTCAACAAGATACTTCCAGCCGTCACGAGCGGCAAAAAATCCGAGATCCGCCGTGCGTGAGACCGATGCTCCGTGTCCGATATGATCGTTTCCGCAGACAATAAAGCCCAGTCCGCAGAGATACTTCGCAAATGCGGTATAGCGCGAAAAATACTCGCACATGCCGTGAGACAGCTGTACGATACCGCGCACCTCTACTCCTTCAGGAGCAAGAATATAATAGGTGACATTGGAAACACCATTGGCACTTTTGTAAATATTTTGCGTACACTTGATATTCATATGCAACACCCGATCATGGACTGTACTTCTTCACTGTTAATACTATACCACAAATCCACTTATTGTGCACCTGTTTTTGATAAAGTTCACAGTTCATTTAAAAATACACTGTCAAAAACTGCTGATTTTAAAATGCCTTTCCCAACTGCAAATTATGCAGGATTACGATATTGCAAACAGCGGTCGATGTGCTACAATAAAATAAACCACGGGCAATCAGTACTGCCCAATCCCAAAGAAAGAAGGATATACCCATGCCGTATATTGCTGTTACCACTTCCAAAGCCCTGTCCGACGAGCAGAAGGACGAGCTGAAGAAGACCATCGGCCAGAAGATTTCCCTGATTCCGGACAAGACCGAGGCTGCTCTGATGGTTGACATCTCCGACAACCACACCATGTACTTTGCAGGCGAGAAGCGCAAGCTGGCGTACGTTGATGTTCGCTGCTACGGTTCGACCGAGTTTGAGAACAAGAAGGCGCTGACCGAGGCACTGTTTGATGCTGTCGAGCTGCACACCGGTCTGCACGATGACAGCATTTACCTGACGTACACCGAGTTCTCCAACTGGGGCACCCGCGGTACCATGAAGTAAACTGCAGAAAGACGCTGAGAGGGTTCTCGGCGTCTTTTTTGGTTTCGGATGGAGAATTGCGAATGTCTGAATTTTCAGAATGTTCACATTTGAGCGATTGACGTTCGCCTGCTTTCGGTCTATCATAGTTTACAAGTAAACCGTTTGCCGAAAGGAGGACACCGCATGTCCGGCTCTCCCCACGATTTTGCCGCCGATGCGTTCCACGCGGGTCAGCTGTACCGCAGCTGCTTTCGTGAGCTTACCGAAAGCTGCGGCTTTACGCCAAATGAGATGTTCGTGCTGCTGTTTCTGTACCGCAACGCGCCCGAGCAGGACACTGCAACTGTCATTGCACAGGCGTGGAACGTTTCCAAGCCGCTGGTGACGCGCAGCGTAGACGGACTGCAGAAGCGCGGCCTGCTCTACTGCGTGCGCGACGAGAACGACCGCCGTTTGGTGCATCTGCACCTGTCTGATGAAGGACACGCTGCCGCCCAAACGCTCCATCACCGCTGTGAAACCTTTGCGCTGACACTGCAGCAGGGTATCTCCGAGCAGGAAATGCAGACCCTGTGCAGTGTGATGCAGAAAATGCAGCGAAACCTCAACGATTTACTCGAAAGGACGAAACTCACATGAATAACAACCCCAACGGGGCGAAAAATCCCAAAAAACCGCTGATCTTCTATTATGCTGTCATGCTGCTCGTGCTTATGATGCTCAACTGGCTGCTGTTTCCGAGCTTGCTGCAGCGGCAGGTGACCGAGGTCGGCTACGACGAGTTCATCTCCATGGTGGACAAGGGTCAGGTCGAGACCATCGCTTATGACAAGCAGAACCAGGAGATCACCTTCGAGGCCAAGAACGACAAGGGCAAGGACGCGCTCTACAAGACCGGTATTTTCCCGGATGACGAGCTGGTCGGCCGTCTGCTGGGGGCCAATGTTAAGTTTGCCGCCGAGATCCCGACCCAGGCCTCTCCCCTGCTGAGCATGCTCATCAGCTACGTTGTGCCAATTGTGCTCATTATCGCGGTCGGTCAGTGGCTGCAGAAAAAGATGATGAAGAACATGGGCGGCAACATGATGAGCTTCGGCAAATCCAACGCCAAGATTTACGCCGAGACTGAGACCGGCAAGACCTTTGCCGATGTCGCCGGTCAGGATGAGGCCAAGGAGGCCCTCACTGAGATCGTGGACTTTCTGCACAACCCGGGCAAATACGCCTCCATCGGCGCGAAGCTGCCCAAGGGCGCACTGCTGGTCGGCCCTCCGGGCACCGGCAAGACCTTGCTGGCGAAAGCCGTTGCCGGTGAAGCGCATGTGCCGTTCTTCTCGATTTCCGGCTCGGAGTTCGTCGAAATGTTCGTCGGCATGGGCGCGGCCAAGGTGCGCGATCTGTTCAAGCAGGCCAGCGAAAAAGCACCGTGCATCGTGTTCATCGACGAGATTGATACCATCGGTAAAAAGCGCGACGGCGCAGGTATGGGCGGCAACGATGAGCGCGAGCAGACGCTCAACCAATTGCTGACCGAGATGGACGGCTTTGACGGCACCAAAGGCGTCGTTATTCTGGCGGCGACCAACCGTCCGGAGTCGCTTGACCCGGCTCTGCTGCGTCCGGGCCGTTTTGACCGCCGCATTCCGGTGCAGCTACCCGATCTGCAGGGTCGTATCGCAATTTTGAAGGTGCACGCTAAGGATGTTCATATGTCCGGCAATATCGACTTTAACTCGATTGCCCGCGCAACCTCCGGCGCTTCCGGTGCTGACCTTGCCAACATTATCAACGAGGCGGCTCTGCGTGCCGTTCGTCTGGGACGAAACAGCGTCATTCAGGCCGATCTGGATGAGAGCGTCGAGACCGTCATTGCCGGCGCGCAGCGCAAGAACGCCGTACTCAGCGCCAAGGAGAAGGAGATCGTTGCGTATCACGAAATCGGTCACGCACTGGTGGCTGCCAAGCAGACCGACTCCGCGCCTGTCACCAAAATTACCATTGTACCACGCACCTCGGGTGCACTCGGCTACACCATGCAGGTGGATGAGGGCGAGCACAACCTGATGAGCAAGGATGAACTGCTGAACAAGGTGGCAACGCTCACCGGCGGCCGTGCAGCCGAGGAGTTGATTTTCGGCTCGATTACGACCGGTGCATCTAATGACATCGAGCAGGCCACCAAGCTGACACGCTCGATGATCACGCGCTACGGCATGAGCCGCAAATTCGATATGGTTGCTCTCGAGACCGTAACGAATCAGTATTTGTCGGGTGATACCGCGCTCGCCTGCTCAGCGGAGACCGCGGCGAAGATTGACGAGGAAGTGATTGCCACCGTCAAGACCGCGCATGAGAAGGCCATCGGCATCCTGCAGAATAATATGGATGCCCTGCACCGGCTCGCGCATTTCCTGCTGGAGAAGGAAACCATCACCGGCGAGGAATTTATGGATTTACTGCATAAGAGCGAATAAGAGAAAGCCTCTCTCGTTGCGAGAGAGGCTTTTCTTATTCGAATTGAGAATGTCGCTATCCTTGCGTGAGTTCCGTCCGCGCTGCGACAAGGTATCGCGCATTGCGCGATTATTTAATTACCGTCCATCGGGCGGACTCATTCATTTCCCATTTCAATTATTTTCACCGTAATGTTAAAATCTCTGCCGGATGCTCAAACCTGAGGTCGGACGTTAGCTTCTCCGCCTCGGAGCATCCCCACAGAGCGAGGACACTCTTGACGCCGGCGCTCCTGGCGCACTGCATATCGTACTCGCTGTCACCGATATAGACAGCGTCCTCGGGTTTACAGCCGAACCGTCGCAGGCACTCAAGCAGGGCGTCCGGCGCAGGCTTGGGGTGCTCCACGTCATCGGCGCAGATAATCTCATCAAACCATGGCGTGAAACCAATCGGCTTGATGCCTTGCTCAAGCTGCAGGCGCGTGCGCGAGGTAACAATACCACACTGACATCCGCCGTTCCGCAGTTCGGCTATCACCTCGGGGATGCCGTCGTACATCGGGATTTCATCCAGCCGGTCATACGCCAGCGCTTCCCAGCGAGCCATGATCGGCTCGACCCGCTCGGCTGGAATGCTTAATTTCGCCAATGCTCGTCTGCCCGGCATACCGAAGGAGAAAATCAGCTGCTCATAGGTGAAATGATAACCGAACTCGGCAAGTGCGGTGCGCATCGCCCACTGGTCTACCTTTGAGGAGTCGATCAGCGTGCCGTCAATGTCAAAAACAAAGTATTTCATGTGGTTTCCTCCATCTTTTTCGCCAAGGTAAATAACCCTCGGGTGTAGTCCTGCTCGAAGGACCGGGACAGCTCTATCACCGGCATGGCCTGTTCCGGCAGCGCCTGCGCACAGCTTTCGCGGATTTGCGATGCCTTATCTGCCAGACGCGGGTCAGCGTACAGCACCACCCTGTCCGGATTGATGAGCGCCGCACAGCCGCAGATGACTTTGGTGAAATAGTCGCTCATATCCGCGCCTGCAAAGTGATTCTGCGCGTATTCGAGATTGTGTTCAATCGGCAGATAGTGTAATTCACCGGCAAAGCCTGCGGCACCGCCCCAGACCTTTCCGTCCAGCACGATACCTGCGCCTGCGCCCAGCTTGCCGATGTAAATACACACGACGGCTTTCGGTGCGGGCGTGTACTGCGCCGCGTAGCCTGCGGCCACGACCTGCATATCACGGGCCGCCATGCACGGCAGACCGGTTTTATCGTGAAGATACGCACTAAGGCTTACGCCCCGCAGCTCAGGGTAGCCAAAGCTCTCGGTGACAATGCCGTTATGCATTGTTCCGGCAAAGCCGAGCATCACCGCTGCAAGCCGCGGGTAACGCGCCCTAACACGCATCAGAAGCGTGTCGAGAAATTCGCGCACATCGCCGGAGCAGGTCTGCTGTTCCTGTTCGAGTGATGTGCCGTCGAGGTCACACACAAACCAGTGCAGCGTGTCCTGCTCCAGTCGCAGACACAGGAACAGCCGGTACTGCGGGTTCAGCCGGTATTGCATGGCGCAGCGTCCGCCGGTGGAGGCTGCTGTGCCGATTTCTTGCGCTTCTCCGCGCTCGACCATCTCATCCACAATGCGGCTGACGGTCGGAAAGCTGAGATGTGTCAGCCGTGCAAGATCGTTCTTGCCGGCAGAGCCGTGCTGCATCGCCTGCCGAAGCAGAGCCGTGTTCTCCCGCTTGAGTTTTCCTGTGTCTGCCATGGTGCACCTCTTTTCAAAACACTTTTTAATAGTGTGTTAATTTCAACATACAGTATATCCTCTGTGGGCGGTTCTGTCAATGCTGAATTAGTAATTAAGCGTTAGGAATTAACGTGAGGGTTTATTTGCTGCGTAATATTGTCCTTTCCATTCCACCCACAATGTGTTATACTGTTCGCAAAGGAAGGAGGAGACAAAAAATGTCCACTACAATTTCAATCTCGGTGATGTGCTCTGTGGGGAGCCTGACCTGCGGTATACTTTCACTTGTACTGCCGCTCATTGCACTGGCCAGACGAAAAAACGCGCTGCCATTTGCAGCGGTCAGTATGGGTTTGTGCTCACTGGCGTTGCTCGGGCAGATTTTCGAGTACAATGTCCGCGTATATGCACAGGATTTCAGCGCCCTTCTGGATACATCGTTCGCTATTCGGTTCTGCGCAGTCGTACTGTTCCTGTTGGCGGCTGTTGTAAATGCAGGCGTATGCATATACCAGATGAAACACAGCGTAAAATAACACCCGCAACATCAATTTACCATGGAAAATACATAATAAAACCGCCTTTGCAGGCGGTTTTATTATTTTAACAAGGTCCTACAGCTGTCGGTTTGAGACGGATTGACCTTGCAGGTCTGACAATATTTGAAATCCACTCCCTTTAGGTCTATGCAGATGGGTTAGCGGCGATGCGCAAAGCCAGCGTCCCCTATGGTATACCTTTAATAACAAGATAGAATCATGTGAAGAAGGGTAAATCGCTACGTCATCTTCACTATCCGATCTCCACTCTTAATTACACCGTTGATTTCCGTTTCGGCAGATTGAAGTCAATCCCGGTGAGCATTTTCACAATCCATAGCAGGAACAGCAGTACGAGCACCGGCAGCACACACGAGGTAACGATTAGCACGGCGAGTGCCTCCATAACATTGCTGAGCAGTTTTTCAAACTTTTCCGTCACACCGGAGACCGCATTCTGCACCGAGGACGTGATATCCGACCAGAAACCGCTCTTTTCGCTGTCCGAATCCGAGTCCGAACCCGCACTGGTATCGATATCCTCCGCTGCACTTTGCGCGTCCTCAATAGTCTGCGACAGAGAGGTTTCATAGGTGGCCTCGATCATGCGCGATACTGTGATGCCGCCCGGAACAGCCAGCCAAACCGCCATGCCGAACAGCGCCAGCTTGAATGCGAGTTTCGCCAGAATCTCACTGCTGCGGAACTGACGGACGATGAGCAGCACGCACGCTGCCGGTAAAATAAACCGAAAAACCGCGTATCCGGTAATGGTGAGCAGATATTTTTCTAACATAATGGCACACAGCACGATCAGAAAATCCGACGTGAGATCAGCCAGCTTTTCCGCGATGGCGCTGCCTGTGTCTCCCGGCAGAGCCGAAACAGCTGCGGACGCTGCCGTGGAGGCCGCAGTCAGCTTCATCACAGTCGCCTGTTTTTCGTTTAAGTATTCAATGCTCGTCCGGTGCGTCTCCGGTGAGGACTGCCATCCCGAGATACCGAAAAAGCACCCGAGTCCGATCATCATCAGCAGCACACACGAAACGATTCGCTTTGTCAGTTCGTTCATTTTATCCCTCATCTCTATTAGAAAACCCCCAACGGTCAGACAGGCTAACGATTGGGGGTTGTTCACACTTATATGATTACTTGCTCCAGGCTGCCTTGGCTGCGCCTTCCTTGAACACCTCATGGAAGCCCTTGACATTGGCTGCAATGTCACCGCCGAACACGGCAGAACCTGCTACGATAACGTCTGCACCGGCGGCTACGATGTCGGCGGTATTGTTCAGCTTTGCGCCGCCGTCGATCTCCAGCTCGCACTTATAGCCGTTCTTCTGGATTTCCGCGCGGACAGCCTTGATTTTGTCCATGCACTCCGGGATAAAGCCCTGACCGCCAAAACCCGGCTCAACGGTCATGATAAGCACCATATCGCAGTACGGCAGCAGCGGGAACAGCACCTCAGCGGGGGTTTTCGGCTTGATAACGCAGGCTGCCTTGACACCGGCTGCGCGGATTTTCTTCAGCTGCTCGAGCGTATCACCGTTGGACTCGTAGTGTACGGTGATAATATCCGAGCCGGCCTTGATGAAGTCGTCCAGATACTGATCGGGGTCCGAGATCATCAGATGTACATCGAGCACCTTGTCGGTCGCCTTGCGCAGCGCCTTAACCACCGGAGCGCCGATGGTGATATTCGGCACGAAGTGACCGTCCATAACGTCAACGTGAACGTATTCCGCACCGGCATCGGTGGCAATTTTAATATCGCGTGCAAGATTTGCAAAATCTGCGGACAGAATAGACGGTGAGAGCTTGATTTCCATAACAGTTCCTCCTGTAACCGCAGAGTATTCCGCGGCATAATTTGATACCAGACGCGCCTGTGTGTTCAACCGGTTTGCACGGCGCCGTCTTTTTGAATACGAGGGCGGCATGTACGGTCGCCCTCCTCTTGACTTACATTATATCACACCTCTTTGGAAATTGAAAGAAAAGAGTGAGGAGTGGAGATCACCTCACGGTTTCATCTTCTTCCCACCGCTGCATCTTGTCACATCCTGCAGCTGCCATTTTTAACAGGATATAACCATGCGAAGAAGGCTGCACCACCCCATCAATCACTGCTTACGAATGCCTGATTATTAATTTGTTCTAACGGTATAGAAAACTTCTCCATCGAAATCAACAATATTTTGTCGCCCTCACCGATTGATTTATCTGTGTGAAAAATGTAGAATAGAAGTATCATGCAATAAAGGAGCGAACACGATCATGAGCGTCAATCGTTGTTATTCCGAGAAAAAAAACGGCTTCGATGTCGAAGCACGCAGCCTGTTCTCCAGCCTGCACGACCTGTTGGAAATCAAAAACCTGACTCATGTGCGCTATCTCTGCCGCTACGACGCAGAGGGACTTGCACCTGAGACCTACGAGAAGGCAAAAGGCATCGTATTCTCCGAGCCTATGGCTGATGTGTGCTACGACGAGGACTTTCCCCGTCCGGAAGGCGCTCACACCATCCTTGCGGTAGAGCCGCTGCCCGGTCAATTCGATCAGCGCGCCGATTCCTGCGCACAGTGCATCCAGCTGCTCACCGGCGGCGAACGCCCGACCGTTGCAGCCGCTAAAATTTACGTTCTGGAAGGCGAACTCACCGCTGAGGACATGGACAAGATCCGCGGCTATCTGATTAACCCCGTAGACACCCGCGAGGCTTCGATGGCTAAGCCTGCAACCCTCAAGGTAGAGTACGCCATCCCGACCAGCGTGGCATCGGTTGTCGGCTTTACTCACATGGACGAGACGGCTCTCTCTGACCTGCTGCATAATATGGGTCTGGCGATGGATCTGGATGACCTCAAGTTCCTGCAGACCTACTTCCGCGACACCGAAAAGCGCGACCCGACCATCACCGAGGTTCGCATGGTCGATACCTACTGGTCCGACCACTGCCGCCACACCACCTTCCTCACCCAGATCGACGACGTAAAGTTCGAGGACCAGATGGTGCAGGACGCATTTGACCGCTACATGGCTGCCCGTGTGGAGGTCTACGGCGAGGAAAAGGCTGCCAAGCGCCCGGTTACGCTGATGGACATGGGTACGATCGCGGCTAAGGTGCTCAAGAAGCGCGGCTACCTGAAGAACATCGACGAGTCCGAGGAGATCAACGCCTGCTCCATTAAAGTGAAGGCGCTCGTGAACGGTCACTACGAGGACTGGCTGCTCATGTTCAAGAACGAGACCCACAACCACCCGACCGAGATCGAGCCGTTCGGCGGTGCTGCTACCTGCCTCGGCGGTGCGATCCGCGACCCGCTGTCCGGTCGCTCCTACGTTTATCAGGCAATGCGCGTAACCGGCGCAGGCGACCCGACCGTGCCGCTCTCTGAAACCCTCGAGCACAAGCTGCCGCAGCGCAAGCTGTGCCAGACCGCTGCTGCGGGCTACTCCTCCTATGGCAACCAGATCGGTCTTGCTACCGGCCTCGTACACGAGATTTACCACCCGGGTTATGTTGCAAAGCGCATGGAGATCGGCGCGGTTGTCGGTGCAGCTCCGCTGGAGAACGTCATCCGCGAGGTACCCGAGCCGGGCGACATTGTCATCCTGCTCGGCGGCAAGACCGGCCGCGACGGCTGCGGCGGTGCAACCGGCTCCTCTAAGAAGCACACCGAGGAATCGCTTGAAACCTGCGGCGCGGAAGTCCAGAAGGGCAATCCGCCTGAGGAGCGCAAGATTCAGCGTCTTTTCCGTGACGGCAATGTCACCCGCATGATCCGCCGCTGCAACGACTTCGGTGCGGGTGGTGTTTCGGTTGCCATTGGCGAGCTGGCCGACGGCCTTGACATTGACCTGAATGCCGTACCGAAGAAGTACGACGGTCTGGACGGCACCGAACTGGCCATCTCCGAGTCGCAGGAGCGCATGGCTGTCGTTGTCCGCGCAAAGGACGTCGATGCGTTCATTGCGGCTGCGGCCAAGGAGAATATCGAGGCTGTTGTCGTAGCCACCGTTACCGACAAGAACCGCCTGTGCATGACCTGGAACGGTGTTAAGATCGTGGATGTTTCCCGCGATTTCCTCAACACCAACGGCTGCTCCAAGCACGTTGACGCAGAGGTTGGCGCACTGCCGACCCCGTCTATCTCCTGCGCTCCGGCAGGCAATTCCGAGAAGGAAAAGCTGCTGAACCACGCCTCTACCCTCGGTATCTGCCTCGAGCGCGGTCTGGTTGAGCGTTTCGACGGCTCCATCGGCGCAAGCTCGGTATTCATGCCGTTCGGCGGCAAGTATCAGCTGACCCCGACGCAGGTCATGGCGGCTACCATGCCCGCGCTGAACGGCCAGTGCGAGACCGCGTCCGTTATGGCGTTCGGCTTTGACCCGTATTTCACCGAGCAGAACCCGTATCTCGGCGCTTCTTCCGCGGTAATCGAGTCCGTGGCAAAGCTGGTCGCAGCGGGTTGTGACTTTGAGACCGCTTACCTCACCTTCCAGGAGTATTTCGAGCGTCTCGGCAAGGACCCGAAGCGCTTCGGCAAGCCGCTGTCCGCTCTGCTCGGCGCGTACACCGCACAGGAGAACCTGTGTCTGGCAGCCATCGGCGGCAAGGACTCCATGTCCGGCTCGTTCGACGATATGGACGTACCTCCCACGCTGGTTTCCTTCGCAATCGCACCGCAGGACGCTTCCCGCCTCATCTCTCCTGAGTTCAAGGCGGCAGGTCATCCGGTTTACTTCTTCGATGCACCGTACAATCAGGACGGCACGCCGGATTACACCACGCTCAAGTTTATGTGGAACGAGGTCGCAAACCTGATCGCGTCCGGCAAGGCGGTTTCCGCGTGGGCGCTGTCCACCGGCGGTATCGCTGAGGGCGTGTGCAAAATGGCGCTCGGCAACAAAATTGGCTTTAAGATGGACGATTCCTTCCCGTCTGACGCGCTGTACCTCAAGAACTTCGGCGGCATTCTGATCGAAGCCGCATCCGAACTCCCGGCTTACTGGCTGGTCGGCCACACCACCGACGACGAGAAGATCACGGTTGCCGGTGAGTCCGTAACGCTTGACGAGCTGACGGCTGCCTTTGAAGGCAAGCTCGAGAGCGTGTTCCCGACCAAGGCAGCTGCTTCCGACGAGCATCTGACCAAGGTTTCCTTCACCGAGCGCAATGCTGCCGCTCCGGCGGTCAAGAGTGCAAAGCCGCTGGCTGTTATTCCGGTATTCCCGGGCACCAACTGCGAGTACGACACCGCCCGTGCGGTTGAAAATGCAGGCGGCGCGGCTGAAATTGTCGTTGTCCGCAACTTCTCCGCGGATGCCCTCCGTGAGAGCGCAGAGCAGCTCGAGAACTCTATCCGTAAGGCGCAGATGGTTATCCTGCCGGGCGGCTTCTCCGGCGGTGACGAGCCGGACGGTTCCGGTAAGTTCATTGCGTCCTTCCTGCGCGACGCAGGCATCAAGGACAGCATCCACGAGCTGCTGAACAAGCGCGACGGTCTGATGCTCGGCATCTGCAACGGCTTCCAGGCGCTCATTAAGCTGGGTCTGGTTCCCTACGGCGAAATCCGTGACGAGATGACCGGCGACGACCCGACGCTGACCTTCAACCTCATCGGCCGCCACCAGAGCCGCTACGCTACCACCCGCGTAGCCTCTGTGAAGAGCCCGTGGCTGTCCTCCTGCAATGTTGGCGACCTGCACTCCATCGCGTTCTCTCACGGCGAAGGCCGCTTCGTGGCACCGCAGAATGTCATCGACGACCTGATCAAGAACGGTCAGGTAGCGTTCCAGTACACCGATCTGAATGGTGACCCGTCCATGGATATCGCGTGGAACCCGAACGGCTCCATGTGCGCGATCGAGGGTATCACCTCTCCGGACGGCCGTGTGCTCGGCAAGATGGGTCACACCGAGCGTTACAGCCCGTTTGTCGGCAAGAATATCTACGGCGAAAAGTATCAGCCGCTGTTTGCAAACGGCGTGAAATACTTTAAGTAAAGCCTGTGCAGAAAGCGCCCTCAACGAGGGCGCTTTCCTATCAATAAATACAATATGAAAAATCGGTTAAAAAATACTATAAGCGCATCATGCAAGACATTTTAGGATATATCAGTTCATCCCCATATTGGCGGCAAATTCTTCGAGATACTCCTGCATTTTCCCCAATTATATTAGAGACTGCCGATCTCGCACAGCTTGATTGTCATCTTGCTCATATTTGCCAACGAAATAGACTTTCTTTCGGTGTATATCTAACCGAGTTTGATCCTGTCAATAGTCACGAATGCTTGATCCTTGTATATGCGAACGACTCATTTTATTCGCATCTTTGTGCCGTTTCCTTCAATAATCTTGATTATTTATAACAGGAGCACCTACAACAGAAATTTATACAGAGCGTGGTTTCTATAACAGCTCCTATGAATTGTCTTTTCATGATCTATCCAAATGTTCTTTAGCGTCAAAGAACAAACTTGCAATCTAAAAACTTCGCAACTCACTTTCTTCCAATAACGAGGTGTTTTTATGAACCCCTGTGAGCACAAAGTCCAATACTACGAAACCGATGGCATGGGCATCGTCCACCACTCGAACTACATCCGCTGGTTCGAGGAGGCGCGCGTGGATCTGCTCGAGCAGCTCGGCTTCGGCTACGACCGCATTGAAGAGGCCGGTTACAGCGGTCCGGTGCTGGAGGTTTCCTGCCAGTACAAAACCATGTCGAAATTCGGCGAAACCGTGCGAATCGAAGCATCTATCACGCAGTACAACGGCGTGCGCATGACGCTGCACTATGATGTCTACGACAAGGCAACCGGCACGCTACGTTGTACCGGCGACAGCCGCCACTGCTTTATCAACGCCGAGGGCAAACCGGCTATCCTCAAGCGGTGCTGGCCGGAGTTTGACGCGGCATTGGCTGCAAATACTGTCAAAGAGTAACAAAAACCGTCATCTCTGCATTTGAGATGACGGTTTTTGTTTTGCCTGTGTTATCCTTTATTCTCCACGCCGGTCAGGTCCTGAACAACTTCACCTGCAATGATAAGACCCGCAACAGCAGGCACAAACGCAGTGCTGCCCGGAACCTGTCGGCGCTGTGTGCATTTTCTGGCAGTGCCCGGCGGACAGATGCAGTTCTGGCGGCAGCTGATCGCCATATCATCGATGGGCGTCATAGCCGGCTCCTTGGAGTACACGACCTTGAGCTTGCGGATGCGGCGCTTGCGCAGCTCATAGCGCATAACACGCGCGAGCGGACAGCCGGAGGTCTTATAAATATCCGTCACTTCCAGCTTGTCGGCGTGAATCTTGTTGCCTGCACCCATGCAGCTGATGATGCGCGTACCGGCCTTGGTTGCCTGCTCGATCAACTCGAGCTTGCCGGTTACGGTGTCGATGGCGTCCACAACGTAGTCATACTGGGTGAAATCGAACTGAGAAGCGGTCTCAGGTGTGTAAAAGGTTTTGTAAATGTTGACCTTGCAGTCCGGATTGATATCGTGAATACGCTCGGCAGCGGCCTCTACTTTGTACTGACCGACCGTCTTGCGGGTAGCGATAATCTGGCGATTGATGTTGGTCAGGCACACCTTATCATCGTCGATGAGATCAAGTGTACCGACACCCGAACGCGCCAGCGCTTCTACCGTGTAGCCGCCTACACCGCCGATGCCGAACACCGCAACACGCGCGTTGTACAGGCGCTCCATGCCCTGCTTGCCAAGCAGCAGCTCGGTTCTCGAAAATTGATTGAGCAAGTTTTTTCTCCCTTTCGTGCAATTTTTCACTTAGTTATAAGTATAGCGGGGAATGCCTACTGTGTCAATAGGAAAGCTGCTGTTCCCCTGCACCGATTGACCGGGGCACACGAACTGCGCAAGCGTGTTCGCCCCTAACGGGCGGGAAGTTTTTCGCTGAACCTCAGCGGGGGATTCGCCGTCTGCGGACGGCGGGACGTTGCGGCGCCCGCCGCGGGGGCAAAAAGGAAGGGACACCTGCGGTTTCCCTTCCTCTTTGAACTCCTACCTTTCCCTTATTTCTTAGTCTGGCGCAAATCAGAGACCGGCGACCGCTGCGAAATAGAGGAACGACAGAAGATTTTTCTCTGCTACGGACGAACTACCTTCGGAGTCCGTCCTCTTAAGCAACCTGTTCGCAGTGTCGGAGACCGTACTGCTACACAGGCGGTTTTGTCTCCGCAGGCGCGACATAACAGTGTCGCGCAAATCCTTGGCACGTTGTAACGCACGGCACCTACGGATTATGTTGCGAAACAAACAGGGTAGAAACCGTAGGTGTCTACCCTCTTGCCCACCGCGCGGGCGCGGCGTCAGCGCAGTTATACTCGCTTCCAAGCGACCAATGCCACTCCTGCCGAGATAAACTCCGTCACCCAGAACGCATGCCAGACGCCATTCGCGCCCATAATCCTACACAGCACGACCGCGATCGGCAGAATGACCACGGTATACCGGCACAGCGAAATCACGAGTGACGCCGTACCCTTTCCGAGTCCTTCCAGTGCGCCGGATGCCGTAACCGAAACCGCCGAAACAAGAAATCCCACACAGATAATGCGCAGCGCATGTGCACCGATGACCACCGTCCGGATATTTTCGGTGAAAAGCGCCATCAGCGGAGACGCGAACGCCAGACACAGCACCGTGCCGATCATCATAATGCACGCACACAGCGCAAGCGCTACCTGAAAAATACGGCTGACGCGTTCCCGCTCACCCGCACCGTAGTTGTAACCGATCACCGGACGCATCCCCTGAATAATGCCGCTCGCAGGCAGATACAGGAAGGTCTGCAACTTGTAATAGATGCCGAGCACGACCACATACGCCTGACTGAACCCCGCCAGCAGCGCATTCAGACACGAGATGAGCAATGACGGCAGCGCCAGATTGAGTGCCGCCGGAATGCCGACTGCATACAGCCGTGCCGTGATGCCTCGAGTACCGTGCAGCCCCTTGCGTGTGATATGCACAGACACCGGCTGCAGCCGATATATCACCAGATAGAATGCCAGCGTTACCAGCTGGCCGATGCCGGTGGCGAGCGCCGCACCGCGCATGCCAAGCTGCGGGAACGGCCCGATACCGAAGATGAGCAGCGGGTCCAGCACGATATTTGTCACGCAGCCGAACAGCAGCGCCGTCATGGTCACCTGCATGCGGCCCATCGCCTGATAAATCTTCTCGAACGCGAGACCGACCATGATAATCACCGAGAACACGAACGCGATGGACGCGTACTGCGTACCCATCTCCGCTACCTGCTCAGAATCCGTGAACAGCCGCAGGAAACGCGGCATGACGGTGATGCACACAATCATGCTCACCACGCCATGGACAACCGAGCACGCAATACCGCGCGTCGCCGCCGCGTCTGCCTTGTCGATCTCACCGGCACCGAGATGATACGAAATCACTGCGTTGATGCCCACACCAAAGCCGATAGCGAGCGCGTTTATCAAATTCTGCACCGGATAGACCAGTGACAGCGCTGTTATCGCGTCCTCCCCTATTTTTGCAACAAACAGGCTGTCGATGATGTTGTACAGCGAGTTCACCAGCATGGAAACCACCATTGGCAGCGCCATTGAGAGCAGCAGCGGCAGTATCGGCTTTTCCCGCATAAAGCGTTGGTTCACGTTCGGTTCCTCCCTTTTGTGCAAATAAAAAACCGCACGACCGGAATCCCGGTCGTGCGGCGAAAAAGAACATCTTGAGATGCTGTAAAAATCCACACAAATTTTAGTGAGATAAGTTTATCATAAAAGATGCGGAATTGTCAAGCCGTCAGTTAATCTCGGTCGGCAGATCGACATAGCTGCTCAGATCGGTCGGCAGTGTAATCTTAACCGCATCGCCGGTAGCGGTTACCTTAGCGGCTGCATTCAGGGTTGCGCTGATGGTCTCGCCCTCTGCTGTAATATCAACTGTACCGGAAATCGCGGTATCGGTAAGCATGCCATTGACTGCCTTCGCGGTAACATTCATATCGCGGGTTTTGATGGAAACACCGTCCAGCATGCCGCCGAGCAGCTCGTCAAACAGGTCAGAGCTGAAGACACTGTTCATGTTGTACTTAACGGTCATGCCGCCGCTGCCCTTGGTAATGCTCTCGATCGCGCTGACCGGAACAGAACTGTTCATAGCCGAAATCTCCATGCCGTTCAGCACATCATCAAAGGACATCGCCATTTTGTACTTGCCCTGTGCACCCATATCCATGTAGTAAGTGCCATTGGTGAAGTAATAGTTAATATCCTGCGAAATACTGGTATCGCCGCCGTTCGCCAAAGACGGGTCGATCGTCATGTTCAGCTTGCCGCTGAATGCCATCACGGACTTGTCCAGCTCCTTGAGGTTCATATCGGTCTTAACCGTCATCGGCATGGACATATCGAGCAGCTTGGTGGTGCCGAGTTTAACGCTTGCCTTGATGTTCATATCCATAGCCATCTTGGACTCCGCCGAGGTGTTCTTCGCAGCGGTGTTGAATGTGTCCGCGTCTGCGAAAAATGCGCCCAGAGAAGCAGCCTTGGTCTTGTCAACCGCACCGTCTGCAACCAGCTTATCGAGCAGAATGCTGTCACTGCCCTTGACATCGGTATCAAGCGCGGTCAGGCTCATTGCAACTACGTTGTCACGCAGGAAATTCTTGGTGCTGCAATTGACATCGTCCACCAGGCCAACCTGCTCACCGAAATCCAGTGCTTTGGCATAGGTAAAATCGCCCTTGGCATCCGAGTAGCCGAGTGCGCGCAGCAGGAACGTGGTATACATCTGTGCAGAGCACTTGCCGGTCGGGTTATAGGCAGTCTCACTCATGCCGTTGGCAAGGCCGTTATCGTACAGGTACTGCACATACGGCTTTTCCCAGCCCTTCAGATCGGTAAACGGTGCGGTGTAGGTCAGCTTTTCCGCCTCAGCCTCCTTGCCCAGCAGGCGGACCAGCATTGCCGAAGCCTCGGCACGGGTAGGTGCCTTGTCAAGCTGGTAACCCTGATTCGTGCCCTGGAACAGTCCCACGTCCTTCAGGCGGTCCGCACAGTTTGTGAAGTTCGCCGCACCGGCTGTTGCCGTAATGCCGGCAGCAACCAGCATGGATGCCAGTGCGATTCTCATCTTTTTCATATTATCTTCCTCCTTTTGATTGAAAAAGCCAATAGATTTTCTTTATTATAGCATGGTTCTTAGGAAAAGTAAACAACAATTCAGAAACGATGCGGCTATCTGATGCATGATTGCAAATCCGCGCAGAACATGGTAAACTAAAGGTGCTTTTTGTCGGTTGTTTTGCCTTTCTGACAGCAATTTTACCATACAGGGATGTTTGCTACATGGTTTTCAGCAGTCTGATTTTTCTATTTTTCTTTTTGCCGGCGGCGCTGTTCTGCTATTATATCGTGCCGCAGAAATTTATCCGAGTGCGGAACGCGGTGCTGCTTTTATTCAGCCTGTTCTTTTATTTCTACGGAGAGCCAAGGCTGATCGGCATGCTAATTTTTTCGATACTGATGAACTACCTGTTCGGTCTGTCCATGCGCAGTACATATAGAAAACCGCTGCTTATTTTGTGCGTTATCGCTAATCTGAGCCTGCTGGGTGTATTCAAGTATCTGAATTTCTTCATCAGCACGGCGGACAGCCTGTTCGGACTGGGCA
>ERZ832973.798-NODE-798-length-32528-cov-23.160410_pt1 | contig 32528 bp, 23 predicted proteins | sample MGYA00519950_ERZ832973 | MGnify/ENA primary metagenome ERZ832973 (study PRJEB31850, sample SAMEA3708734) | human gut metagenome | biome: human gut; feature: human-associated habitat; material: faeces | place: China | collected 2014 ... | reverse complement strand
GAAATATTGAATTTTCAAGGTTCAACACACCACATCGGTGTGGGAAGTTTTAGTTTTTTATTCTTCATCCTGAGAAATGGTTTCTGCCTCTTCTGAAGAAGTATCCTCTGTGGTTTCATCTGCGTCCAGAACTTCCGGTGCATCTTCTTCCTCATCCTCTTTTGAATCTGCATCTTCTGTTTCTTCAGGATCCTCCTCTTCTGCAGATTTATCCTCTTCGTCAGAGTTTTCCTCTTCTTTTACATCTTCTGCTGCATCGGATCTATCTTCATTGGACTTATCTTCAAGCTCATTTTCAGACTTATCCTCAGCCTCTTCTTTGTCTTCTGTCTCAGGATCTTCTGCCGGGATCACAGTCTCTGTTTCCTTTTTCTCCTGGCTGTTTTCCTGCTCATCTTCTTTCACTTTTGACAAAAGTTCTGCAGCAACTTCTTCCTCTGTCTTTTCGTCTTCCTCATCAAATTCGCTGTTTACGGTCTCAAAGCCCTGGAACTTCTTGTTCAGTTTCTCAAGAGTATCCAGTTCCAGCTCCTCAAGTTCTGCCTCTGTTACGTCCAGAGTACCCCAGCTTGCAGAAGAATTATACTGAACTGCATAAATAGTTCCTGAAAGCTTCGGAGCTCCTTTGATAGTCAGAGTGAACTCTCCTGAAACAGTTCCTGATGAAGTACGTCCATAGGAAGAACTTAAAGCTGCATTTCCCTCTGTAGCGTCAACCGTAACTGTAAAATCACCATTTAATTCAGACTTGCCCTTTGTTCCTGCAAACTGAAGCTGTGCTTCTTTCTCTGCAAGGACTTCTACATCACCTTCCATTGTGCTGCCAGCTGCGCCTGTTCCATATACATAGAACTTGCCTGATGATAGAGTGATATAGCAGGTGTTATCTTCTCCCTTTGCCTGCGCTGTTCCAGATGCAGACCCGGCATAAATGTCTTTTGTAGAAGAGCAGGTTACATTTTCTCCTGCTGTGAAATTATAGCCGTTTGCATAAGTGGTTGCATTCCAGCTGACATCGGATATGGTCAGGTCACCATTTAAGTTTAATGGCTTGGTTGACTTGATCAGATAAGGGCCTTTTTCACCTGACTGGATAGAAATAGAAGCTTCCGGCATTGTCACTTCGTCTGTAAGCTCTACATCATCATTTAAAATAAGTGTATCACCGTCCTGTGCTGCAGCCAGGGCCTTTTCAAAGCTTGTATAAGCCTGATCCCCGATCACAACTGCATCTTCCACTGGTTTCTTGCTGTATACAAACTGGATCTTGGAAGTTTTCAGCCAGGTTTCACCGTCATCTGTGATCGTTGCTGCCCAGAGATATTTAGAGCCGCCCTTTTCGTTATCAAATAAAACAGACACGGGTCCTTCGTATTTTGTCCAGGTATCCTTATCCGGTTTTACAGTAGAGGAAGTATCTGTTATGTAATAATAGATCTCTGTGCCTTCTGCCAGGCAGCTGATGGTTGCCACCGGCTTCTCCTCATATTCATAGGTTCCATATCTTGTACTGGAAGTTCCCTTTACCGGGTCTACTGTAAATACAGGAGTTGCGCTGATTGCCTTTTTAATAGCTGCCCCCACAGCAGAAAGCACTTCCTTCTTGCCTTCTTCCTCATACTGCGACAGTATTTCAATATCTGCTGACTGCTCATAATATACATGCGCCAGCAGCTCTGTAAGGAATTCACTGTATTTTTCCTGTGATGCCTCATCTAACTGAATTGATGAGATATAACCGGAATAATTTACATCAACAGATGCTGTAATTCCATCCACTTCTGCTGAATAACTTCCACGCTCTAATACAGCCGGTCCTTTCTTCATAAAGCAGCACCATACAGTCACTACCTTGCTGCGGTTTCCTTCTTCATCAAAGGCTGCAAAACGTACTTCTTTGAATTCCGGAGTATTGCTGTAAAATGATACAGAATTGGTTTCCGCCTTTGTACTGGAGACATCCGGATCTGTTCCATCCTCTGTGTAGCGGACAGTTGTATTCTCTGCCTTATCAATGCTCATATAAATCGTAGAACTTGGGCTGCTGTAAAATCTATATCTGCTGGTGATCTTTGGAGCGAGAACTTCTTCATCACTTGACTCTACCGGCTCACCCTGAAGTGCCTGGATCGCAGCATATTTCATCACATCTGTGGAAATAGTCGCACGGCTTACTGCGTCTGCAGCATATTCATCGCCTCCACCTGGGGTGGTCTTTGCATTGATCAGATCAGACAGGTCTTTGCCGGCAAATTTCGTTGAAATACCTGTAAAGCTGCTGCTGCTTGGGAAAAGGTAACCCCAGTATACTTCATCCTGAAGAGCTACCGGTACAGTTCCGTTATCAACGATCTTGGCTATTTTTCCGTTTACAACGGTAATACGGATCTTGCCTTCATATGGTTTATTGGTCTTGGATGTGATCATTCCACTTGCTTCATAGACTTTTATACCTTTTTCCTGTACTTCCGGAATCTGGATAAAGGAAAGTTCTTTTTCTGTCACATCAGATGCCTGACCATCTTTTACTGCCACTGCCTTTAATATCATAGTGCCCGTTGCATTTTCCGCTGCTGAAACGGAAACAGCTGTTTCTGCTCCGGTTCCTTCTGCAACAAATGCCTGGGAGTTTCCTGCCGGATCACTTCCATCTGTTGTATAACGGATCTGTGTGCCTTCCGGTGCTGTGATCAGCAGGTCTGCCGGCTCTGCTGCGCTGAAAACAAAACGGGTCCTCTGATCTGCAGTTTTTATAGCAGGTGCATCTGGCTTTTCTGTTGGATCTTCACTTTGAAGCGCTTTCTTTACAGCTGCCTTAATAGCGTTGGAAGAGATCGTTGCTCCTGATACAGCTTCGACCTGATCTACTTCTTCTATTGTCTTTGCTCCCTCTTCACCGCCAAATTCTTCAAATAACTCCAGAGCATCTTCCCAGAATGATGAATTTCTTTTTCCCGGCTCAGTTCCGTCATCTTCTACGGAAATGATATTTCCATCTTTATCTACAGTTACTTTAACCTTAACCTGATAAGTGCCGCTTACACTTCCATATTCATTGCTTGCTACCTCTGCTTCTCCTGTCAGGATCTTTGTTTCTTCTGGCTTATCATCTGGTTTGTCTGTGTTACCGGAGTCATCTTTTCCGGAGTCTCCGCCATTTCCAGTATCATCTTTTCCAGAGTCATCCTTGCCGGTATCATCTTTTCCAGAATCATCCTTGCCGGTGTCATCTTTTCCAGAATCATCCTTGCCAGAATCATCTTTGCCAGTGTCATCCTTGCCGGTGTCATCCTTGCCAGTGTCATCCTTACCGGAATTACTGCTATTGCCTGAGTTATCTGAGCTGCCAGAGTTTCCTGAACTGCTGGAACTACTATGGCTACTTCCGCCGCCTGATCCTGAAGATCTGGTTACCGTCGTGGTTGATTTCTGGATCGTAGTAAAGTCAGACTCGCTGCGGGTCTTAACATTTCCATTTTCATCTACCCACTGTCCCTGATCATTTACAGAAAATCCATCCGGTGTAACTGTGTTTACATACAGAACTCCTGCATCTTCATTTTCTGAGAAGTAATAACATTTGCCATCGATCCACTTCCAGCCGGTGACCATGGTTCCTTCTGTCTTTTCACCTGACTTGTTATTGAAGAAATACCATTTTCCCTGCTCATCCTGATACCAGCCGGTATGCATCTTTCCTTCTGTTTTTCCCTGCTGGGTCTCAAAATAATACCGGGATCCGTTGATCTGTTTCCAGCCAGTGACCATTTTCCCGTCTGATGGATCCATATAGTACCATCCAGAAGATGTAAGGACCCAGCCTGCATATGCGTTCTGCTCAGGATCACAGAATCTCCACGCTCCATCTTCCTGTTTCCAGTCTCCTGGTGTCAGGGGTGCGCCATAACCTGCCAGGCTTGTCTGAGCTGCCAATGCCGCGGATACGATCAGTACAGCTGTCTGTTTTTTCAGATTTTTCCTCATATGATTCCTCCTGCAAATACAGGGCTTCCGGAATTTTTTTCCAAAAGCCCTGTATAAAATTACTATTCTTTTATCGCAGTTTGATTATTCGCCATCTTTAGAAAGAGTTTCTGTCTCTTCTACAGCGGTGCCTTCTGTGGACTCTCCTACTTCCGGAACCTCAGGTGCATCTTCCTTATCATCAGAAGCTGCATCTTCTGTAGAATCCTCAGTTTCTTCAGACTTATCCTCTTCTGCTACATCCTCTGCAGGATCCTCAGTTTCCTCGGACTTGTCTTCTGCTTCCTCAGTATCTTCCTTCTCTTCGGTATCCTGATCATCTGCTGCGTCAGCATCCTCATTTTCTTCATCAGAAGAAGGATCATCTGCCTTTTCTTCCTCTTTTACTTCATTTTCAGAATCTTTCGGATCAGAAACCTCTGAGTCAGAAACTTCTTCTGCCTTGTCAGCTGCAGGAACTTCTTCTGCTTCCTTTTCTTCTGTGTCGAAGTTAAAGCTGATGACGATCTCTCTTCCATCTGCAAAGATTACTGTAAATGTATCATCTACAACAGTTGCTTCGTTCTCCAGTTCGTTGCCTTCTTCATCTACAACAACTACTGTAAATTCATTCCAGTCTTTCTCGTACTTAGGATCCAGAGCTACATCCAGGATCTCAAGGCTTCCCAGTGCATCTAACTCATCTGCATCTACTTCTACGGTCTTTACAACTTCTTCGTTCTTGTAGAACTTAACTTCTGCAGGAGCAGCGGAAATATTGATTGCTGCCAGCTGTGTATCAATATCTGCACCCAGAGCATTTGCTACTGCCTTCTTTACTGCTGTAAGTGAATATGTAGCACCACTCTTGATATCTACATCCACATCACTGATCGTATCCTTGGTTGCACCCTTAAAGATATCAAATTTTTTCTTTGCTCTCTTCCAGAATGAATCATTTCCATCTGTGTCTGTATCATTATCTTCTACAGATACAACTTCGCCTCTGGAATTTACAGTTACTTTTACTTTTGCAGTATACTCAAAGTCTTCTACTTCTGCGCTGGCTTCAATTTCCACATCTGGTCCATAATCTTTGCCAACATCTGTTGCTTCTACATCCGGATATCCATTAGCCTTGATCTCCAGTTTGTAATTGTCCTCTGCTCCCTCTGCAAATACTGCTGAAGGTTTTCCATGAGTACCTGCCTTTACATCAAAATTGATAGATCCATCTTCATTGATAAGCTCTGTTCCCTTGACTCCTGCTACTGTATTTCCATCCACAATAACAGTGGAAACAGCATTACGGTAAGCATCTAATTCATCTTCGTCTATTACGATCTTATTTCCTTTGATCGTAACGCTCTCAACGGAACTGGATAATACAAAATCTTTCTCAAAGGATGCATACTTACCGCTTTGGTCGCTTACATTTAAAGTATAGCTTCCTGCTGCTATGCCGTCTGTCCAGGTGATCGTATCATTATCTACCTTAAATTCAGAGACCTCTTCACCATTAGCATCTGTTACAACATATTCCGGAACATAACCCTCAGGAAGAGTTTCCAGTCCATTGATCTTTGCTTCCTTGCTGCTTGCCTTAACCTCCGGCACTTCAATAACCGGTTCAAATTTTACCGGTACATATACCTTTTCTTCAAATGAAATCTCTATCATACCTTCGTTGGTATAATAAGTAGCACCCGTAAGATGCTTGCCCATCATGGACTTATAATGATCCGGTGCTAACGGGCAGCCGTGAACGGTTTCTGTAAATCCACTTGCCCAGGCAATATTTGTCTTGCGCCAGATATTTTCCAGATGACGCATACCATAGTCACTGCCTTCTTCTGTATGCAGTACTACTCCATATACGGTTGTACTATCCTCAGATAAAGAATCCGGAAGTCCTGACATAGATAACTGATAATCACCATATGAGCTGTCTGTTAATAAGCGGGCAGTTACATTATCCGCATCTTCTTTTGCACCCTTTACTTCGCTGAAAGTCAGTTCACCATCGGAAACTGTCAGTTCTTTATAATAGGAAGGAGTTTCACTTAATTCATAATAAGCAAAGTTTTCATTCTCAAATAAAGCATCTTTTCCTGTATAAGTTGTAGTATTGGTCTGTCCACGATTTGTTACAGTGATCGTTACAGAGTCCTCATCTGTTACTTTCTTAAGACCTGCAAGTTCTGCAGCATCTGATACTTTTACAGGGAATGTAATACCGCTTATATCACTTCCATCTGAATTTACATGATAAGAACCGCCAACCAGGCTTCCCGTTCTAGGTTTAGCATGAGTTGCAGAAGAAACGGCATCTACATCTTCATCATTTCCATTTATCTCACTATCATAAAAGTCTGCATAAGGAATGTTCATCAGTACATATACAGTGCTGAACTTAACGGTAAACGGAACAGAGATAGACGCATATTTTCCACTTGGATCTGTAAATACCAGCTTATAAGTTCCTGCTGCCAGATCTTCTGTCCAACTGATCTTTTTATTAACTGTATCTACTGTAATTCCTTCTACTTCCTGATCATCAGCATCCGTTACTGTAATCTGTGCATTTGCAAACGGCTCTGTTCCTGCATATGTGGTTTCTGTTGCATTCACTTCCGGAGCAGTTACTGTAATATCGTAATTCTGTTTAATCGGTACATATTTCTCATTCTGAAGAGTGATCTCAATAATTCCCTGATCGGTATATACAGTAAGACCGGTTAAGCTGCGTCCCATCATATCTGCATAAGGCTCATAAGAAAGTTCTGCCCCTTTAACAGTTGTCTGGAAACCATCACCGCTTCCTGTTGCCCAAGCGATCTCAAAATTATTTTTCTTATGATGGAAAATATTCTCCTGATAACGCAGGCCATAATCTTTACTTATACCATTTAAAGAAGTATGGAGAACAGCACCATATACAACTGTATTGGTATCTCTTAAAATGCAGTCATCTGGCAGATCACTGAAACGCATTTCGTAATCTCCATGCATATTGTGATTACCTTCTAACAGTGTCATGCTTACATTTGCATCAGAAGTATATTCTTTTACTTCTTTTTCATTTACATTCTTTCCAAAGGAAACATTACCATTTTCAACTGTTGCTTCTTTATAATAAGATGGCTCCTGGTCCAGTACATAATATGCATGATCTGCATTTCCATACAAGTCATCTTCGTTGTTAGCCTTTGTAAAGGACTCAAGTGCTTTCTCATTGATCTTTACAGGATAGGTAACGCCGCTTATAACGCTTCCATCCAGTTCTGTATGGTAGGTTCCTGCTGTCATACTCTTATTTAAAGGCTTTTTCTTTGTTGCAGAAGATACTGCATCTGCCTCAATAGTATTGTTCTCTGACTCATTTGCATAGAACTCAGCATATGGAATGTTCATCAGTACATACTGATAACGGATCGGCGCTGTTACCGTTCCGTCAACCTGTGGATAACCTGTTGCTGTAATGGAAATGTTGGTATTTTTTTCACTTTCAAAGATATATTTACCATTTGCTTTTGCAGACAGATCAATGGTACCGTCATCTTTGATGATCTTAACAGCTCCTCTTCCGGTCGCTGCATAGGTAGTATCTCCTACCTTCACGGCTGTAATCGATTTTACATATGCTTTAACCTGATTTTCACTTACATTTTCTGTTGCAGCCAGCTGATAGCTTCCATCTTCATTTGCCTGAACCTGAACCGGAACATTGCTTGTGCTTAAAACAAAAGAAACTTCTACAGATGCATATTTTCCGGACTGATCTTCAATCTTCAAAGTATACTTTCCTGCAACCGGGCTGCCGGTCCATGTCATCTTTCCATTTACTACTGTAAACATGACACTGTCATCATTGTCCTGTCCGGAAACAGTATATCTTGCGTCATAGTCCACAGGAAGGGCATCCAGTCCATTTACAGCTACATCAATATCATCTGTTTTTGCGCCTTCTGCTACAGAGATTTCCTGTTCAAATTTTACAGGTACATACACAGCATCTGTAAATGTGATCTCCATTGTTCCTTCACTGGTATAATATGTAACACCTGTAATGTTCTGTCCCATCATAGACTCATAGTGATATGGTGACAGTTCATTGCCATGAGTTGTCTCTGTAAAACCGCTTGCCCAGGCAATATTGGTCTTACGCCAGATATTTTCCAGATGACGCATACCATAATCAGTACCTTCTTTTGTATGGATCACTACGCCATATACAGTTGTGCTGTCATTAGACAGAGACTCCGGAAGTCCGGTCATATACAGCTGATAATCGCCATAAGAGCTGCTGGCTGATACAGTTGCACTTACACCGCTTACATTTTTAGCCGTACCCTTTACTTCGCTGAATGTCAGTACAGCACCGGAAACTGTCAGTTCTTTGTAATAGGAAGGAACCTCATTTAATTCATAGTAAGCAAAATCCTCGTTTTCAAATAAAGCATCTTTTCCTTTGTAAGTTGTAGTGTTTGTCTGTCCACGGTTTGTAACAGTAATATCTACAGAGTCTTCATCCGTTACTTTCTTAAAACTTGAAAGATCGGTTCCTTTCTTTACTCTTACAGGGAATGTAACGCCGCGAATCTCGCTTCCTTCTGGGTCTTCATGATAGGAACCACCAACCAGGCTTCCTGTTCTTGTTTTATTTAAAGTTGCAGAAGAAACGGCATCTACATCCTCATCGTTTCCTTTTACTTCACTGTCATAAAAGTCTGCATAAGGAATGTTCATCAACAGATACTGATATTCTTCTGTTACATCTGGAGTATCCGGGGTTGATGGGGTGTCTGGAGTAGATGGGGTATCCGGAGTGGACGGTGTAGCAGGCGTAGTAGAACCGGAGTCACTGTCGGAACCTGAACTGGAGCCGGAACCTGATCCGGAACTCTTGGAAGTAACCGTGGTTGTACTGTTTGCTTTCGTGCGGTATCCGCCAGACTGACGGTACTGTGCAACGCCGTCTTCATTTACCCACTGACCATCTGCATTTACTTTGTAGCCGTCTGGTGTAGTAGTGTTGGCTGCCATTTTTGCTCCTTTTCCAGCTTCTGTACGGGCAAAATAATAGCAATAGCCGTCGATCCAATTCCATCCTGTGACAGCGCTTCCTTCTTCATGAGTATCTGTGGTATTATCGAAGAAATACCAGTCTCCCTGTGGTGACTGATACCAGCCTACCTTCATCTGGCCTTCGATCCCCTCATTTGCCGGAGTAAAATAATAATCCAGACCATTGATATTCTTCCAGCCTGTTACCAGACTTCTGTCTTCCATATTCAGATAATACCAGCCTGATGCTGTGTGGATCCAGCCTGTATATGGCTGACGGTCACGATTTAAAAACTTCCATCCGGAACTGGTCTGTTCCCAGCTTCCTTCTGTTAAAGCTGCAGCCTGTACAGACAGTCCTGACTGAGCTGCTACGATGGTAGACAGCAGAAATACGGCTGCTTTTTTCGTAATGTTCTTTTTCATAGGTTTCTCCATTCCCCGGCATAAAAATATGCCCGTTTCAGCCCCTCTTTATTGTTATTTTTTTCTCATTAGAAAGTTGTTGAAAAAAAAGTCAGATTTTCCCGTTTTTAAAGACTCCAAAAGTATCTGTCCCTGCAAAGTAATGAATTGACAACCATTTTGCTCAATGTTAAGATGTGACACAGAAAGATTAGCATTTTCTAACCTTTGTTAAATCTATGATTTAGATGTAATTAACATACTGATATGAGGTGCAACCTGTGAAAAAACGAAATATGATCCTGCTTACAACTGTCTGCCTGGCTTTATCGGCCTGCCATCCTGCTTCTGCTCCCTCTTCCGGCTCCAAAACTTCTGTTTCTGAAGCTTCCGGTTCAAAACAGGAGGAAAGCAAAGATCTGGCAGCAGACGAAAGCCTTTCCCGCGAGCTTTATGCTATGGATACCGTTATGAACCTGACTGCCTATGGGTCCAACGCCTCTGCTGCCTTAGAGGCTTCTGTCTCTGAGATCAACCGTCTGGACAGCCTGTTATCCATTTCCAGTGAAAAGGGAGAGATCTACCGGATCAATGCAGATAAAGAAGGAACTGTTTCAGAAGATGTAAATGCTCTTCTTAGTCGTTCCCTGGAACTTTCCCAGATGACAGACGGATTGTTTGACTGTACCATTGAACCGGTTATGGAAGCCTGGGGCTTTACCACCCAGAATTTCCGTATCCCTTCTGAAGAAGAACTGGAAGAACTTTTATCCCACGTGGATTATAAACAGGTAGATCTGGAAAACTCTGCTGTAACCATTCCCGAAGATGTCCGCCTGGACCTTGGAGGCATTGCCAAAGGTTTTACTTCTTCCCGTGTAATGGATATTTTCCGTAAAAATGGTGTTACCAGCGGCATTATCTCCCTTGGTGGAAACGTACAGGCTTTAGGACACAAACCGGACGGAAATATGTGGCGCGTAGGCATTCAGGATCCACATGATCTGAACTCTACCTTTGCTGTAGTGGAAGTAGCTGACCAGGCAGTGATCACCTCAGGCGGCTATCAGCGCTATTTTGAGGAAAATGGACAGACCTACCACCATATCATTGACCCACGGACCGGATATCCTGCTGAAAACGGACTGATCTCCGTTACCATTATCAGCGCTGACGGAACTCTGGCAGATGCCCTTTCCACCTCTCTTTTTATCATGGGGCCGGAAGAGGCTTCCAGTTTCTGGAAAAAACACAGAGACACCTTTGATGCGATCATGATGAAAGATGATGGTACTGTTATGGTAACCGCCGGTCTTGCAGACCACTGCAGCGTTACTACTGGCGGAAATGTTGAGGTGATACAGGAATGAAAATGAACCCATCCCATAAAAAGACTCTTATTCTGGTCATTGTCCTTTTGCTTTGTGCCACTTTTGCCAGTTTTTGGACAGCCCGGCAAAACCAAAAGAATGATGCTGCAGTTGCCGTTATCACTTACCAGGGAAAAGATATCCGCACCGTAGATTTAAGTACAGTAAAGGAAACGGAAACCTTTACCCTTGGAGAACCTGGAGAACAGAATACCATCCAGATCTCCCCAAAAGGGATCGGTGTGATCGAAGCAGACTGCAGAGACCAGATCTGCGTCAAACAGGGGATCCACTCCCATGGCCCGGAACCCATCGTTTGCCTGCCTCATAAACTGAGCATCCGTTTTATCTCTTCTAACACAGATAATTCCCTGGACGCAGTGACCGGACGGTAAAAATATCATAAAGAAACCGGAAACTTAACAGAGCATCCTGAAATGGAATTTGTACAGCTGCAGATCAACTACGCTGACTGGGAAAATCCGGCTGTTCAGTCCGGAAGATGTTATGAAGTAGCAAGAAAACACGGAAAACCTGTGATCATCATGGAACCTGTAAAAGGCGGAATGTTGGCAAATCCTCCGGAGTCTGTTGCAGATATCTTAAAGGCTGCTGAACCTGACTCTTCCGTAGCATCCTGGGCTGTACGTTTTGCTGCCAACCTGGAAGGTGTGATCACTGTCCTTTCCGGTATGAGCAATGTAGAACAGATGGCTGACAACCTTTCTTATATGAAGAGTTTCACCGGCTTAACTGACGCTCAGAAGGATACCCTTAAAAAGGCTCAGGAAGAATTAGCCCGCATCCCTCTGATCCCATGTACTACCTGTAACTACTGCGCAAAAGTCTGTCCAATGGATATCGGTATCTCCGGCTCCTTCACTGCTATGAACTACCTGACCCTGTACAAAGATAAGGGAATGGCAGCTCATCAGGAACAGTGGCTGTTAGGCGGTCATGGACGCAAAGCTGCTGACCAGTGTATTAAGTGTGGTAAATGTGAGTCTGTATGCCCGCAGCACATTGCCATCAGAAAGAACCTGGAAGTCGTTGCAGAAAATCTGTTAGCGAAATAAAGATCTGTTTCCAACGGAGCTGTCACCTGGCGGTGACGTATTCCTAATATAACAAACAACATAGCAAAAAGCCGTTTCCCTGGTTTTACTTTCAAACCTGGAAACGGCTTTTTAGTTTAAACTTTGATCTGAAATTCTGATCAGGATCTTTATTTAAAAATTCTCAAGAAACTCTGCTACACTCTTTACGATCTGCGTTGCCTCTTTTTTGATTTCGGGATCTGCTACATCCGGAACTGCTCCCTGGTAGGCCCGTACCATTCCCAGATCATTGACACTGTCTCCAATACAACGGATCTTTTCGATCTGCGGAAAATGTTCTTTCAGCCATTTTACAGCAACTGCCTTATCTACGCCTCTGGCTACAATATCACCATTCCACAGATTTGCATAGGCAGAAACTTCCGGAAAACGCTCTTCAATGTCTTTACAAAGATCTTTTATATGCTTCAGGTCCAGATTTCTTCTGTGGATCTGTACAATATTATCCAGACTTTCCAACTGATCGGCTGTGATCGTTCCGCCATCACAAGCTTTCTGGGTACTGGTCCCTTTTTCAGAAAGGAGGCATACTTTCCGGTCTGTAAGGGATACACCGCTTCCATCATCATTTACACTTTGCAGATAGCGCAGTACTGCTAATGCAGTTTCCCTTGGGATCAGCTTTGTAAACAGAATCTTTCCATCCCTGTCTGCGATCATGGCACCATTATTTAAGATCCAAAGATCCGGCGAAAAGCCATAAGACTCAAAAATAGGCTTTATGGTCCCTAAATTCCTTCCTGTGGCGATCACAAAGAGATTTCCGGACTTCTGCCAGTTTAAAACCGCATTCTTATCCTCTTCACTGATCATCCGTTCCACATATAAGGTTCTGTCAAAATCACTGACTGCACATTTCATTCCCGTATTTCCTTTCCTCGACAGTAAACGCAGATCAGATCCAGGTTCTGATCCATGATAGTCAGATCTGCGTCCATTCCAGGCCGGATGCTGCCTTTGCAGTCATCTGCATGGATATAATGAGCCGGATTGAAGCTGGTCATCAACATGATATCGTAAAGCCCCACTTTTGTGTGATCTGCCATATTTTTCACCGACTGGGCATAACTCATCTCCACCTGTTTTACTGCCTGATAATCCCTTGGATCGATCCATTCTTTCTTTCCGTCATAGTGCTCTAAGCACACCTGATCCCCGTCTTTTACAAACCGGATCTTTCTTACGTAATGATCAAAACAGCTTTGGGTCTGGGCAAGACCACAGCAGTCTGTTGTCAGCACAATACGGCTGCTTCCCTTGATCCTGTAAGCCAGTTCAAAAGCTTCATGGGACACCGTCATTCCTGTCTGCTTTGCAAACTCACAGATCATATCATCAAAATACAAAGCTGCTCCTGCAGTTCCAAGTTCCCTGTGGTGAAATCCCTTCATTCCGCTGAATGTATGGGTAAATCCCCCAAGACCATAGGCCCGCATTTTCTTGATCTCTTCAAAAGTAGCTGCACTGTGTCCCACAGCTGTCTGGATCTGGTGTTCCTGGCAAAATCTAAGAACAGCATCTGCTCCCGGCCGTTCCGGCGCTATGGTCATATGGCGGCACAGTTTTTTATTTTTAAAGGTATTATAAAGGTCCTCCATCACTGTCACATCCGGAAGCAGACAACATTCTTCTTTCTGCATTCCCTTGTATACAGGATTGATAAATGGTCCTTCCAAATGAACCCCTAAAAGCTGCGCTCCCTCAGGATCTTCTTCGCTGACCTGATCAGCAGCCCGGATACAGGTCTTGATCTCCTCAATGGGATCTGCCCCTGTGGTTCCCAGATAAGAAGTAACACCTGCAAAAGGCAGGGTACGGCACATCTCCCGAAGAGACTGGGGTGTTTTCTCAAACCAGAAAGAACCGGTAGCCCAGCCGTGAACATGGATATCAATAAATCCGGGAAAAACGATCTTGTCTGAATAATCTTCATATTCTCCCTGCCATTTTTCATAAAGCCCTTTTATCTTCCCATTTTCCAGTTCCAGGAACCCTTCAAAGATCCCGTGTTCCAGTACAATATAGTTTGAATAAAGAACCATGTCACTCCATTCTGTATCAGGTAAGATACCAGTAATCTTTGTTGGCTTCCATCAGGTCATCCAAAACTGCTCCTGCCTTGGAAGGATCGATCACAGATCGATTTAAGATCAGGGCTTTCAGGGCTTTCGTATAACTCTTTTCCCGGAATGCTTCTACTGTCAGCTGTTCATAAGCATACTGTCCTTCCATCAGTCCCTTATAATAAGGATCGATGTCACCATAAGGATAGCCCTTTGCACCATCTTTTCCAATAGTTCCCGCTACTTCTATGATCGCCCTGCTTTCAAAGTTGGGGATGATCCCTTCATTGCGCACCAGGACTACAAATTCATTGTTCAGGTCATAGGCAATGGACTCTGCCACTTCCACCATCAGATTTCCAAATACACTGTTTGTAAGCATTTCTGACGGATCCATGGTATCTCTGCCTACTGCCTTTGCGCAGGTTTCAAATACATCCTTTTCCCTGGAGTCTTTTGCTTCATCTGCACGGGTATAGTTAGGATCACTTTCTTTTACGATCTCATCCGGGAACATGTAATACTGAAGATAGGTAGTTGGAACGTACTCATCCAGATACTGCATATATTTATTTACACGGACATAGGTCTCCAGCCAGGATTTGGATCTCTGCTCTGCATTATAAGGCTTAAATTCATGATCGCGCAGATAGGTCCTTAACTGGTCAAAATAATTCTTTCCGTCTGTTCCATACAGGTCTGTAAACCATCCAAAATGGTTTAAACCAAAATATTTAGCCCTTAAGATCTCCTGAGGCACTCCCAGGATCTTTGCAAAGCTTTTCATCATGGAAAATGGCTGATCGCAGAGATTTAAGATCCGCTTATCATCCGGGAACATCTGGTCCAGTCCCAAAGCCACGATAGCTGCCGGATTGGTATAGTTTAAGATCCAGGTATCCTTGGAATAAGAACGTACTTTTTCCACCATCTGTTTCATGGCTCCCAAAGAGCGCATTCCATAGGCAAATCCGCCCGGACCGCAGGTCTCCTGTCCGATCAGACCGTACTTAAGAGGAATTTTCTCATCCAGGGAGCGCATTTCTGTTTTTCCTACACGCATCTGGCAGAAAATAAAATCTGTATGGCTGTAGGCTTCATCCTCATCCGTTGTAAATACAACATCACACTCCGGGTAAAAACATTTTAATACCAGGCGGTCATAGGCCTCCATCTTTCCCATACGTTCCCCGTCAATATCATAAAAGATCATTTTAGATACCGGAAAACGTTCTTTATACTGCACCAGTGTTCCCACCAATGCAGGAACGCGGGCGCTTCCTGCTCCCGCAATAGTAATAATATATGGTTTACGCATACTTCTCCTCCTGCTTATAGGTTCTCTTTGATCAGAACTTTAATATATCTTCTTCTCCCCTTGAGATCTGTGTATCCTTCTTTAACATTTTCACAGGTGTTCCGTCTGTGAAGATAACCGGTGTTACCAGTGATTTTCCGGCAGCACGTACCTCATCCAGATCAACAACTACCAGGGTATCTCCCTTCTTTACCATCTGGCCCTGTTTTACCTTAACGTCAAAGCCTTTGCCATTTAACTGGACTGTGTCCATTCCTACATGGATCAGGCACTCTAATCCGTCTTTTCTCTTTAAGCCAAAAGCATGTCCCGTAGGAAACGCAGCTGTTACTTCCCCGTCAAAAGGCGCACCGATCTCTCCGTCTGTCAGATCCACAGCAAATCCATCACCCAGCATTTTAGAAGAAAAGGCAGGATCTGCCACTTCTGTAATATTCATCAGTCTGCCTCCTGCCGGGGACACAAAATCTACTTTCTTTTTTCCAAATAATCCCATTTTTTCTCCTTCTATCCTGCCGGTCAGATCCGGCATTCCATCTCTATTCCTTTATCTTATTTCTTTATTTCTCTGTCATCATTTTTGCCTTGGCTTCCGCTTTATCTGCTAATTCCCTGGCAAGAACGTTGCAAATTCCTGTATAACTGGAAGGAGCGATCATTTTTTCCAGTTCTTCCTTTGTAAACATAGAAGATAAAACTTCATCATCTGACAGCACCTGAAGGTAATTCTTTCCTTCCAGCTCTGTTTTCATTGCCTTATCATAAAGAAGCTGATGGGCTGCGTCTTTTCCTAACTTTGCAGCTACATTCATCATCACGTATTCGCTGTTGTCCAGTCCCTCGTTGATATTGGCATTTTTCAGAAGTCTTTCTTTATTAACATATAAAGTACGGGTCAGTTCCTCTGCGCGAATGATCACTTCCGTAGCCAGTTCCATTCCCTCTTCCATCAGTCCGTCAAAAAGCATATAAGAACTGCTGTCTCCCTCAAACATGCGGACTCCGGAATAAAGTCCGGTTGCAGGAAGGGAATAAAGCTTCTGGGAATTGGCAATAATGCCCTTGGCTAACTTCGGGTTGATCTTCTGAGGCATGGTAGAGCTTCCAATGGTTCCAGGTGTAAATCCTTCATGGACTTCCCCGAATTCCTCAATGCCAGTGTAATACACTTCCTCTGCCATTTTATGGAAGGTATTGCATAAAAGGCACAGGTTCATCAGGTATTCCACCTTCATCTGGGTCATATTGCGGCTTGGAACTTCCATGGAACTCATGGAAAGCAGTTCTGCCACATCATCCTGGACTTTACGTCCTGTAAGGCCGGTAGCGTTAAAGCCGCCTACAGCACCGCCCATCATAACCGTAAAGATCCTTTTTTCTGCTTCTTCCAGCCTTTCAAGGCCTGTAAGCAGTTCACTGATCCATACAGACACCTTGTATCCATAGGTAATAGGAATGGCATGTTTTCCATGGGTCCTTCCGGGCATAACTGCATCTGCATTATCCCTTGCCAGGGCTGCCAGGTTCTTTAAAATATCAGCCAGAAAACTTTTATAGATCTCTGTTACCTGTCTGGTAATGTAAAGCTGGGAGGTCTGCTGGATATTCTGGGTAGTCACACCATAATGAACGTATTTCTTTCCCTCTCCCTTGCAGGCTTTTACCAGCACTTTCACAAATGGAACAAAACCATGTCCCACCTTTGCCTTGATCTTTTCCATTTCTTCCAGATCAAGGGTCTCAAAAGGAACAGACGCGATCTCTTCTGCTGCTTCTTTCGGGATAAAACCTTCTTTGGCCTGGGAAAGGGCAAGCGCCCCTTCCACTTTCAGCCAGGTTTTATATTTGTTCTCTTCGCTTAAAAGATATTTGATGCCTCTGTCATCCAGCTTGCTTTTTGAATCATATAAAGCTCTCATTTTTTCACCTCTTATTTTTTCAGCAGGTCATCTACAGCATGGCGTACAAACTCTACATGAGGTCCAAATACTACATGGATATGCTTTTCTGACGGGAAGAAAATACCTGCACAGCCGGAGTCTTTGATCTTGACCTGATCTACCTTCTTCGGATCCTTCAGATCCACTCTCAGACGTGAAATACAGTTCTCAACATTTACAATGTTCTCTTTTCCGCCAAGTCCTTCTACTACAAGAGCTGCGATGGCTGGCCAGTTCTTTTCTTTTAACAGCTGGCTTGCTGATTCTTCTACTTCAAATTCCTCTCTTCCTGGAGTCTCCAGTCCGAATTTTACAATAAACCATTTGAATACAAAATAGAATACAACAAAGTTTACAGCACCTAACAGAACCAGGTAGATCCACTGTGTATGTTCGTACAGAAGTCCGAAAATACCAAAATCAAAAATAGTTCCGCGGATATAACCGATACAGATATGGAACAGCTGGTAAGGCAGCAGGCCAATACCACACATTACACAGTAAAGTACAAACAGTGCCGGTGAAATAAACAGGAAGGAGAATTCCAGAGGCTCTGTGATATTTCCTAAAAATGCAGTCAGGCAGCAGGTAAGGATAACACCCTTTGCGATCTTTTTGTTCTTAGCATAAGCAGTGTGATACATAGCAAGTCCGATGGCCGGAACACGAAACAGAGTGGTTAACATCTGGGCACCGCCAAGGTAGCTGGTTAATGTTGGCATCAGCTGGCTCCAGTATTCGCTGTCAGGTCCTAAGTTAAACAGGATCTCATTAGTTGCATTTAAGATACCTACAAATTCCTGTCCATTGATCATATAAGTACCGCCTGCCTCTGTGAAACGTACCAGTGAAGCAAGTACATGGTGCAGACCAAATGGGATCAGTGCACGATTTAATGCATAATAAATAGCACTTCCAATGTATGGTGTTGTGAAGATGAAAGAAATGCTGATCAGGAAGCTGGTCAGTGCATTCCAGATGATCGGTACAACAAGGCCGATGGGGATCATGCAGGCAAATGTGATGATCGGGATGGATTTCTTTCCGCCGAAGAATGCAAATGCCAACGGAAGTTCCAAACGGTAAAACTTATCTGCAACCTTAGCAGCTACCAATCCGGCGATCAGACCACCCATAGCTTCGATCTTTAAAGTCTGAATTCCAAGAACTGTACCCTGTCCTACCTGTGCTGCAACAGCAGGATCAGCTAAAGTACCGGTTGCTTTTAAATATACGCTCATTACAACATTTAACGTCAGATAACCAACGGTTGCTGCAAATACAGCGATTCCTTTTTCCTTCTTTGCCATTCCCTGGGCAACACCCATAGCAAACAGAAGGGGAATATTGTTAAATACGATATTGGTGATCGTCTGCAAACTGGAAAAGATCAGCTTTACTATTTCATTTCCTAAAAATGGAAATTTTGCGATCATATAGGACTGTGTCATTGCACTGCAGATACCCATGACCATACCAATGGGTGCAAGAAGAGCGATAGGCAGCAGCAAAGAACGTCCGAAGGTCTGGATCCCATCCTTCCAACTTGATTTTGTCTTATTCATTCTGTTTTCCCTCCATACACGCGCAAAACATTCTTTTGTGCATTATCTGTAATTTTTCTTTCATACAGAAGATATAACTTGTCACTTTTTATTCTCAGGCGCCTTGTGAACTATCCTCATTATGTCAGATTTGCACAGACGCTTCAAGGCAAAAAATATCCAATATATTCTTGCATTTACTTACCTTTATTTTATAATGGTATTAAGATTACGTACCTGCAAAAACATGGGAATATACTCTGGGAGGAATGAAATGAGTTTAAGTTATAATGACCTGACCCTGCTGCGCTACATCCAGAAACGGCAGATGATCCCCTTAAGCAAAACAGCCCTGCATTTTCAGAAAAATGAAAGCTCCATCCGCCGTACCATTGAACAGATCAATCTTTACTCCAGTGAACCTATGGTCCTGATCGAAAAAAGTATCTGCTACAGCTGCATCAGCTATGAAGACCTGGTTTCCTTTATCCGCAACCTGGACCAAAAGGATTATCTCAGCTCCTCTGATGAACGGATCCGGGTGATGATCACTGCCATCTTTTTTCAAAATTATGTAAACTCATCCAAACTTTATGAACAATGGGGACTTTCCCTTACTACGAAAAAACAGGACACAGCACTGCTGCGGCAATTTTTAACGCGCTATGGCCTGGAACTGGTGACAAAAAAGAAAAAAGGGCTTTCTATTCAGGGCGATGAGCTCCAGCTGCGTTTTCTGGTCATTGACATCCTCCATCCTCTGTTTGAATTTACATCAGAAAATAAGGTACTTGCCCGTTTTGCAAATACGCCTCTGGAGAAGCAGACCTATGAGCTGGCAACGGAATATCTATCCTGCAGTTTTCAGGAAGCAACCGAAATTCTTTCCCGTTTTCTCTCAGAAACAGGTTGGTCCCTAAATTATCCCTCCAAAAAATTCCTGCTGCTTTTTATCTGTATTATGAAAACACGGACTGTAAAAGATACATCTGCCTACTCTTACAAACTGCCTTTGGCTCCTTTAAACATCCATTTTACAGACTCTCCCCGGCAGAACCGGCTTTATAATGTTGCCTTAAGTATGTTAAATTTCGCCCAGCCTTTAAAACTTCCTTTTGATCCAAGGCTCTGGCAGGCAACGGAAAATTTCACAGAACAGATCGTAAGCGAACTTCCTTCTCCCTTTCCGGTCCAGAATGAATTTTTAAGGGAACTATATGCCTACTTCTACCGTGAGATCAATCTGGACCATTTCCACTGCACTTTTGTAGATAAGACCGTAGAGGATACAAAAGGACATTTTCCTGTTTTATATGAGCAGTTAAAGCGTTACAGTATTATTTTTAAAGCTGCCTATGGATTTACGTTTCTGGATGAACATTTATCCACGTTGACCCTTATTTTCCAGAAACATATTTTAAGAAACCAGACCGTTTCCAGAAACAGAAAACGGATCATTGTTATGACCAGCATTAACTTTGAACGTATCAGCTTCTTTTTAGAGCAACTGCGGGAACATATCTCCTTTCAGTGGATCAGCACCTTAAATATCAACGAGATCCACCAGTTGGAACAGCTGGAATACGATTATATTTTCTGCTTTTCCACCCGTATCTACAACATTCTTCACAACCGGAAACTCCCTGTGATCCGTATGAACTTTTTTGTAAAGGATACAGACATTGACCACCTGCTGGAAAAAGGATTTTCTCCTCAGACCCACCGTTTCCTGACCAGCAGCTTTGTTGTGGAAGCAGCCGGAAAATCGGAAGGAGAACTGACCCGGTTTTTACGGGAACAGTATGGCGATTATTTTGTATAACTGAATTTCATTTTAAAAAATTCTATTCTGAAAGGAAACCAACTATGAACAGACCATTAGACTTGCAGAAAAAAGAACTCCGGAAAATATTAAAAGAAAAAAGGAACGCTCTTGATCCGGATACCTGCCGTTCCAGTGATACTGCCATTTTTAAAGCCATCACCTCCTGGGATGTATACCAAAAAGCTGAAACTGTTTTCTGTTTTGTAGGCACAGAAGATGAGATCAATACCAGGCCTGTACTGGAAGATCTTCTAAAAAGAGGAAAACAGGTGGGTGTACCGAAATGTATCAGCAAAGGCATTATGGAAGTATATAAGATCCGTTCTTTTGATGACTTAGAACCTGGAAAATACGGAATTTTGGAGCCAAAAGAAGGCTGTGAAAAAATCTCACCGAAAGCCATCCATCTGGCACTGATCCCCTGCCTTTCCTGCAGCATGAAAGGAGAAAGATTGGGATACGGCGGCGGATATTATGACCGGTATTTACAACAGATCACCGGTACCCAGGCAGTCCTCTGCCGCACTGCCCTTATGTGTGATGAGATCCCAATGGAGGCCCACGACCGGACCATTGATTTTGTAATATGTGAAGCAGGGGTATTAAATACAAAAAATAACGCCTAAGTTTTCTTAAGAATATTAGTTTTTTGTCAAATTAACAGAAAAACACGTTTTTTGCCTCTTCCATATGCTATACTAAATGCATCTAATACAATAAAATGGGAGGCAGGCATATGAAAGACGGAAAAAGACTGGTCATTACCATCGGAAGACAATTTGGCAGCGGCGGCTGCGAAGTAGGAACCAAACTGGCCCAGGAACTTGGACTGGATTTTTATGACAAGAACATTCTGCGCATGAACTCAGATGAAAGCGGCATCAAGGAAAGCTATTACTATATGGCTGACGAAAAAGCCGGAAATAAGCTGCTTTATAAGATCATCAAGAGCCTGACTCCTGAAAAAGGAGCTCCCTCTTTTGGTTCTGACCTGACATCTGCGGACAACCTGTTCCGCTTCCAGTCAGAGGTGATCCGCAAACTGGCAGCTGAAGAAGACTGCATTATCATGGGTCGCTGCGCAGATTACGTTTTAGAGGGCATGGAAGGTCTGGTACGTGTATTTATCTATGCGGATATGGATTTCAGGGAAAAACGCACCATTGAAAAAGAATATTACGCAGCAAAAGATGCAAAGAAAAATATCAAGCGCATCGACAGGGAGCGCCGTGATTACTTCCGCTATTATACAGGAAAAGAATGGGAATTTCCGGAAAATTACGACCTGATGATCAATACAGCAGCCATTGGAACAGACGGTGCTGCGGAAACCATTAAAAATTATCTGAAAGTCCGTGGATTTGAGATTTAAAAAATACAGATAAAAAAGCTGTCATAAAATAAAAGTGCCTTCTCATATACTGAAAACGACGGTATAAAAAGAAGGCATTTTTTATGGCAAATGGACAGGATTTTATATCCAGAGGCAATTTACAGATCCAGGTGATCAACATCCGGAATAATTTTCCCATACAAAACGCAAAAGTTTCCATCAGCTCCAAAGGAGAACCGGAACGTGTGCTGGAACAGCTGACTACAGACTCTTCTGGACAGACGGAAAACATTTCTCTTCCTGCGCCTCCTGAGGAATACAGTTTAGAGCCTGGTATCTACCAGCCTTATTCTGAATATGATGTGCTGGTGGAAGCAGAAGGCTTTAAACCCTTAAATATCTCCGGCACCGAGATTCTTGCAGGAACACAGGCCATCCAGCCTGCAGCACTTACAGGTGATGAAGGCGGCACACCTCCTGAAGACCCAGTAGTCATCCCAGACCACACTTTATTTGGAAATTATCCCCCAAAGATTGCTGAAGCCGAAGTAAAACCGGTAAACGAAAGCGGTGAGATCGTATTAAGCCGTGTGGTGGTCCCACAGACTATTGTGGTCCACGACGGAGCGCCTACAGACTCCACCGCCAAGGATTACTATGTACCATACAGAGATTATATTAAAAATGTGGCTTCCAGCGAAATCTACTCCACCTGGCCCCAAAGTACCATTACTGCCAATGTACTGGCTATCATGTCCTTTACCTTAAATCGTGTATACACGGAGTGGTACAGAAACCAGGGCTATGATTTTACCATTACCTCTTCCACTGCCTTTGACCATAAATGGATCTACGGCAGGAATATCTTTGAAAGCATCTCCCAGGTAGTCGATGAGATCTTTGACAGCTTCCTTTCAAGACCCGGTGTACGCCAGCCCATATTGACCCAGTACTGTGACGGACGGCAGGTTCAGTGTCCACGGTGGATGACACAATGGGGATCCTGCTCCTTAGGCCAGCAGGGCTACAGCCCTATTGAGATCCTTCGCTATTACTACGGTGACAGCATCTATATCAACACAGCGGAACAGATTGCCGGGATCCCTGCTTCCTGGCCGGGCTATGACCTGACAGTGGGAAGTTCCGGTGATAAGGTCCGCCAACTTCAGGAGCAGTTAGATGCCATTGCCCAGATATATACAGCAATCCCCCGCATCCAGCCTGACGGCATCTACGGACAGCAGACAGCGGCTGCAGTGCGGGAATTCCAGAATATCTTCGGTCTGCCCCAGACAGGTGTCACCGACTTTGCCACCTGGTATAAGATCTCCCATATCTATGTGGGGATCACACGGATCGCAGAGCTGTATTGACCATGCCTTTCACACCTTTTTGCCGCCCCTCTGGGCGGCTTAGGATGTGCACTGGCGCAATTATGCCCTATCTTCCCCGCATCTTCTTCCGATACACCGATGGCGCACATCCCTTGATCCGCACAAATACCTTTGAATAATAATTGGAGTCATTAAAACCGGCTCCGGCTGCTGCCTCTGCCATCGAACAGCCAGGATCCAACAGATCTGCCAGACTGCGCTCGATCCGATATTCCAGAATAAAGTCAAACAATGTCTTTTTCATATATTTCTTAAATAAACGGCTGCACTGGCTGGTACACATATATACATTTTCCGCGATCTGGTCAACAGTCAGTTTCTTATCATAATTTTTTTCGATAAAACGTAAGATCTCACGGATCCGTTCATAATCCTTCTGTTCTTTTCCGGAAATTCCCTTTTTCCGGTCCACATTTAGCACAAGAAGCTGCCAGAATTTCAACAACTTTCCAGTCAGTTCCATTTCATATCCATCTTCCTGTCCGTCATAGGCAGAAATGATCCCCCGTATCAATTCAATCATCTCTCCATGCCACTCCTGGCTCCCATCAAAAACAACGGCACAAAGCGCTCCGTCCCGGACCACAGGCATCACATATTTCTCATAAATAAGACTGTTTTCATATCCATAGATCAGCTTTGGATCGAAAGTAATAGAAATATAATGGCAGTCCTGTCCCTCCACCATTCCACCAGAATGAAGGCTGTTTGCATTTCCAAACAACGCCTGTCCCTCTTTTAAAATATAGGTATTTCCGTTTACATGGTATTCGATCACCCCATCTGTAACAAGGGTCAGTTCCACCTCCGGATGCCAGTGCCAGAGAAAAGCCCCTGTTTCATAGCCGGAAAGACACTCCCTGCTGACTAAAACAGGGAACTGAAAACTTCCATGTTCTTTTAACTCTTTCTGGGATTTATTGGTTATGATCTGCATAAGGACCTCCGCGCAGGATATTACCTGTTTTTAGCAATATACTCAAGGAAAACTGCTTATTTTTATTATATAATACAAGTATCTTACCTGTCTACACTGTTGCAACAGGAAAACAGGCCATCATGCAAAAAGGAGCGTGTTCTAACATGGATGAAACTTTTATGAAAGCCAGAGCCTATCTTGCACAAAACTATTCTGACCCGGAACTGTCCCTTACAGACCTGTGCCATTATCTTGGTTTTAGCTGCTCCTATTTTTCCACACTTTTTAAACAGAAGACCGGTTTAAACTACAGCCATTATATTACCAGCCTGCGCTTAGAACAGGCAGCCAGGCTTTTAACAGATACAGATGATACGGCTCTTTCCATCGGCTATCAGGTAGGCTACTCCGCCCCCAACTACTTCAGCCGTGCTTTTAAAAAATTTTATGGGATCTCCCCATCCCGTTACAGAGAACAAAACAGAGTTCCTACCGTGTAATATCCAACGGCAGGAACTCTTTTCTTAATAGATCGCAGCCTCCCGCACCAGATATGCCGGATAACCTGCTCTTTTTACATTCTGTTCCATGCGGATCCCGTTTTCCATATCTAAAAATGCTCCCACACGGACTTTGTATAATCCCTCATCATATACAATAAACGCAGGAAAACCTGCCGACTGCAGCTCTCCCGCCAGTCTCATGGCCCTTCCACGATCTCTAAATGCACCTGTCTGGACCTGGTAATAAAGAGGCGTCTGCTCTTTCTGTTCCCGCAAAGTAGTCAGTATCCCATCTGCGATCGCCCTTGCAATGGCGTCAAAATTCCGGTCAAAAAAAGCATTATCCGAAGGATTATCAATAAATCCCACCTCTGCTAACACTGCCGGCATCTGGGTCTTTCTAAGGACTACCAGTCCCGGCCGTTCCTCGATCCCCTGGTCTTTCAATCCCAGTTCCACCAAATTTTTTAAAATGTTTTCTGCCAGGACTGCTGCTGTCCCGGAGTCCTCATATACCAGTACAGATGCCCCGCTTCCTGTTCCCGGCACTGGCATGGCATTGCGGTGAATGGAAACAAACAGATCCGCTCCGGACCGGTTGGCGATCTCTGCCTTTTCCTGAGGCCGGTCGTATACATCTGTAGTCCTTGTATACAATGTGCTTACTCCATTTTCCTCTAAAATACGCCCTACCGCAAGAGTCAGGCGCAGGGTATCATCTTTTTCCTTTCTTCCATTATAAATGGCACCTGGCTCATCCCCGCCATGTCCCGCATCCAGAATGACCTTTTCATTTCCGGTCATAAAACAAGCTCCCTCACATATGTCTGTCTCTATACCATATGTGAGGGAGCTTATGAATGTTACACTTCATCCACATCCACGCCTCTTGGGCCTACGTGGGTGGAGAATACGATCTGTGTACTGGTCTTTCCAAATTTCTGAAGTTGTCCAATAAAAATATCCAACTCCATGGTACTGTGAAAAGCAACTTTCATTAACATGGAATACTCTCCTGTTACACAGCTGCATTCCAGTACATTTGGTACAGACTCCGCAAATGCGTAAAACTTTGGTTTATCTTCCGGTATCACATCCAGGTTGATAAATGCCAAAATGTGATACCCTAATTTCATGGGGTCTACCATGGCATGATACCCGGCGATCACCCCGTCTTTTTCCAGTTTTTCGATCCTTGCAGAAACAGCCGGAGATGACAGAAAGGTTTTTTCTGCAATGGTCTTTAAAGACATCCTGGCATTTTCCTGCAAAAGTTTTAATATTTTACGGTCGATATCATCCATGAGCATTAAGACTTCCTCCTGTGTTCGGTTTGTTCTATTACTTCTTTAACGCTTTCATACGTTCTACTGCTTCTACTGTATTTTCGTAGGTATTAAATGCAGTCAGACGGAAATATCCTTCTCCGCTTGGTCCAAAGCCGCTTCCCGGTGTTCCAACTACATTTGCCTCAGAAAGGAGGTAATCAAAGAACTCCCAGCTGGTCATTCCCTCATTGACCTTCATCCATACATAGGGGGAATTCACACCACCAAATACAGTATAACCTGCTTCCTTTAATCCGTCATAGATCACTTTTGCATTTCTCTTATAGTAAGCAACCTGCTCCATGACCTGTTTATTTCCTTCTTCTGAGTAAACAGCTTCTCCTGCTCTCTGCTCAATGTAAGGAGCACCGTTGAACTTGGTTCCGTGACGTCTTGCCCATAAAGAATGAAGCATTACATCACCGCTCTTTAAGTCTTTCGGGATAACGGTATATCCTAAACGGACACCTGTAAATCCAGCCTTCTTTGAGAAAGAACGGAACTCAATGGCACAGGTTCTTGCTCCCGGAATCTCATAAATACTGTGAGGAACATCATCCTCAGAAATATAAGCCTCATACGCTGCATCATATAAAATTACAGCGCCTTTTTCATTTGCGTAATCAACCCATACCTTTAACTGATCCTTTGTAAGGGTAGTTCCTGTTGGGTTATTTGGAACACAAAGATAAATAAGATCCGGTGTTTCCTTTGGAAGTTCCGGAACAAAACCGTTCTCTGCAGTACACGGCATGTAGATCACATTGCTCCAGGTTCCCTTTTCTGTATCATACTCACCGGTACGGCCGGCCATAACATTGGTATCCACATAAACAGGATAAACCGGGTCGCAAACTGCAATCTTGCTGTCTGCGCTGAAGATTTCCTGAATGTTACCGGTATCGCTCTTTGCACCGTCAGAAACGAAGATCTCATCTGCCTCGATCTGGCATCCTCTTTCCTGGAAATCCTTCTTTGCAATGGTCTCTCTTAAAAATGCATATCCCAGATCAGGTGCATATCCGTGAAAGGTTTCAGCATGTCCCATTTCATCAACTGCCTTATGCATAGCATCAATGATCGCCGGTGCGATAGGAAGGGTTACATCACCAATTCCCAGACGGATCAGTTTCTTATCCGGGTTCTCTTTCTGGTAAGCAGCTACTTTTTTTGCAATGGTTGAAAACAGGTAGCTTCCCGGCAGTTTCAGATAATTTTCATTCACTCTAAACATACTTTCATCCTCCATTAACGCAAACGCTCCCAGGACCTTTGAACCCACAACGTCGTAGATCCAAGGCCTGAGAGTGTATATTTTACAGGTTTACTATATTCTCTGAAAGAATATAGGCATATTTATTTTTCGGATAAATCATAATATATTTCTTCCGGGATGTCAATACTTCCGTGAAATACTTCTTTTGCAGGTCCTGTCATAAACAGATGCCTGCTTTCCCGGTCAAAGTGGATGAGCAGGTCGCCGCCCCGTAGAGATACACGCACCTCATCATCTGTAAAACCTCTTAAGATAGCTGCCATGGCACTGGCTGTAGCTCCTGTACCGCAGGCCCAGGTTTCCCCGCTGCCTCTCTCCCACACACGCATGCGGATGTGGTCTCTGCTCTTTACTTCGATAAATTCAGAATTTACACGGGCCGGCTGGAAACGTGGATGATTTTCATAGGACGGGCCGATCTTTTCCAGATCCAGGTCATCGATTCCTTCTGTAAAATAGACTGCATGAGGATTTCCCACACTGATTCCTGTAAATTCCTGTTCTGTACCGTCAATTACGATCTTTTCCGGAAGTTTGGAAGTCAGTTCTGCTTCTCCCATATCTACAGTCAGCATCACTGCTTTTCCGTCTTCTACCTGGATATCCAATGTCTTGATACCGCCTAATGTTTCCACAGTAATGGTCCGTCTGTCCTTATCTACGATTCCATGATCATACACGTATTTTCCTACACAACGTACACCATTTCCACACATAATTCCCTGGGAACCATCTGCATTGTACATATCCATACGACAGTCTGCCTTATCAGACGGGCAGATCAGGATCAGCCCATCAGAACCAATGCCAAAATGGCGGTCGCTGACATATTTGGACACTTCCCCCGGATGTTCCACTTTTTCCTTAAAGCAATCTACATACACGTAGTCATTGCCAATTCCCTGCATTTTTGTAAATTCCATCTCACACCTCATATGTTATCCTGCATTCTCTTATACGTGGATCAGACTGATGATCATCTGGGCCGTTTCCACTAGATTGGTCCCACTGTCCATACTGCATTTTTGTATATATCTGTGTGCTTCCGACTCCGTCATATTGTTACGATCCATCAAAAGCACCTTTGCCTCATTGATCAGATCCTGTTCTTCCTTGCTGCGCTCCCTTGGCCTGCTGCGCAGTTTCCTGCGAATGCGCTGCTGCGCCTGGAGCATCATATCCAGCGTACTTAACAGATCATGCACCTTAAGGGGCATAGGAAGACATACCACCCCGGACATCTGTATCCCGCTCCACCTTGCAGGAGGTGCCAGCACCAGCATCTCAAAGTTAAAAGAAAGGCACTGTCTCAGTTCGTCGTACATCATATCTTCAAACCGGTATCCGCAGACTACGATCCCACCGCTCAGATCTTCCGCAGCTGAAAGAACCTGTGACCCTGACATGCAGACAGCAGCCACTTCATATCCGCTTCTTACCAGAATACCTTTTATGCTTTTTCCATCTTCCGGTTTGGAAAATGCCACGATTATATTAGCCACATGTCTCACCTCCGGGTAAACTTAGTTTTCCTGCTTTTAACTGTTGTTTACAATTCAGCCATAGCATCTTCTTGTTTCCATATTCATGAAAACAAGAAGCTTGGTGGATCCACCATATGCTGATTTGGATGAAAAAGTGCTTATGCAAGTAAACTTGCAACACGCTTTCTCATCCAAACCAGCGCATGGCTGAACTGTAACTTTAATACTTATACAGGTACTGATTTACCTCCCAGTCAGTGACCTGGGCCCTGAAATCTCTCCACTCTTCTTCTTTTGCTTCCAGATATTTGACATAAATATGCTCGCCTAATATCTCACGGATAAAGGAATTATCCCGGTATGCCTCAATAGCATCCCCCAGTGTTTCCGGGATCCGTTCCACATGCTTATTCTTTAATGTTTCCGGCTCCATGCCAAAAAGGTTGCCCTGGATACATGGAGGCAGCTCCATCTCTTTCTCAATGCCGTCAAGACCGGCCTGAAGGCAGGCTGCCAGTGCCAGATAAGGGTTCATGGCAGAGTCCGGGCAGCGAAGTTCGATCCTGGTTCCTTCTCCTCTTGGAGACGGGATGCGGATCAGGGAACTGCGGTTGGAAGTCGGTGACCACGCAATATAGATCGGCGCGTCATATCCCGGTACCAGACGCTTATAGGAGTTTACAAGTGGGTTGGTCAGAATGGTCATTTCCTTCATATGTCCTAAAATACCTGCCATAAAACGGTAAGCCAGCTGGCTTAATCCCAGCTCATCACTGTCGTCTGCAAACAGGTTGTGTCCGTCCTCGTCGGACAGGGACATGTTAATATGCATACCGGAGCCATTGACTCCTTCCTTTGGTTTGGGCATAAAAGTGGCATGAAGTCCATGGCGCTTGGCAATGGTCTTGGCTGCCATCTTAAAAGTCATAATGTGATCTGCTGCCTCAAGACCTTCTGTATACTGCAGATCGATCTCATGCTGGGCCGGAGCGATCTCATGGTGGCTTGCTTCCACCTCAAAGCCCATATCTTCCAGATTGAGCACAATATCTCTGCGCACATTTTCCCCAAGATCAATAGGGGAAACGTCAAAATAGCTGGCTCTCTCATGAGACTGGGTAGTAGGCCTTCCCTCTTCGTCCGTGTGGAACAGGAAAAATTCACACTCCGGTCCAACCTGGAACGTATATCCCATATCGGCAGCACGCTTTACAGCCCGTTTTAACACATATCTTGGATCCCCGATAAAAGGGGTTCCGTCCGGATTGTATACATCACAGATCAGTCTTGCCACTTTGCCCTGCTGAGGACGCCACGGAAAGATCTCAAAGGTATCCAGGTCCGGATGCAGGTACATATCGGACTCATCAATGCGCACAAAGCCCTCAATGGCAGAACCATCAAACATGCAATCATTATTTAATGCCTTATTAAGCTGACTGGCTGTAATAGCCACATTTTTAAGGATACCGAAAATGTCTGTAAACTGAAGGCGGATAAATTCTACGTCTTCATCTTCTACCATGCGAATAATGTCTTCCCTACTGTATTTACTCATATCCATTCTTCCTCTCTGGCAGCCGTTTTCCCATGCATCTGACAAAATCCTGGGGGCTTTTGTGCCTTTATCTATACCACTTACAGAACCTGCCACCGGCAGCTTCTTTCAGATGTATAACAACAAAAAGGCAGCTGCAAAGTGAACCGTTCATTTTGCAACTGCCCCTTTTTTTTTAAATATAGCAGTAGAATTTTTATTTGTCAACAGGCGATATCAGCCTATACCAGCTTCAACTGTTCTGTAAAATAACTTCCCAGGCTGATGCTTCCCACATAACCTACATCGCCGGTAAGAAAGATCTCCCCGTCTTCCCGGATCTCTACTTCCATGGTACCTTCCGGCATCTGCACGATCATTTTCGGATCTGTAAGTCCCAGTCTGTAAGCTGCCGCAGCTGCTGCACAGCAGCCGCTTCCGGATGCCAATGTATAACCTGCACCTCTTTCATAAACTTCTGTCTGTAAATGAGTGCGGTCCAACACCTTGATGATCTGGGTATTGATCTTTTCCGGAAACTGCTTTGCTGTCTCAGAATATTTACCGATCCTGCATACCAGATCCTTTGAGATCTCATCCATTAAGATCACCAGATGGGGATTTCCAACCGAAATACAGGTTACCGGATAAGGAATGTGGCCAAATACCATGGTCTCATTGATGATCTCCCTGCGGGGACCTTCTACCGGCACCTCATCACTCCAGAAACTTGCTTTTCCCATAGAGGCTTTTAAGCGGGTCCCCTCTTCGTTTAAATAATGGATCTCGATCTCTTTTTCATCTGTATAAATGGTAATGTCTTTCTTCTGGACATAATCTGCGTCTTTTAAGTACTTTGCAAAAATACGGATCGCATTTCCGATGAAAATCATGATCTTCATCGTCAGCTCCGGAACCAGCACAAATGCCGCAATCAGCACCACGCACAGCACCAGCACCGGGATCATATTAAAAAAGAGCTGACGGACAGGCAGACCCAGCATCAGACCTCCGACCGCCAGACCAGACGGTATGGCAATCAGCCCGAAGATGAATCCCCGCATCAGCTCTCCTATTTCATCTTTTCGAACGGCTGCCAGAAAGACCGGCAGCTGGTATCCGACCGTCATTCCCAGACTGCCTGCTACCATCGCACCGGTAAATGCCGCCAGCGCCGGTGTCGCCGCCAGCTTCTGTGCCATGCCAAGTGCCCCCATATCCGGCGCCAGAAGGCAGCTTGGAATGAGCGCCGGATCAAATGGCATATGCTTTGCCGCCTCCGCAATCGCTTCCGCGTGCGTCTGCACATATGTAACTCCGATCGCATAAAATCCGACCGTGGACATCGACAGACCGCCCATCGTGGCAAGCCCCTTTTCAAAGTTCGGCATCAGCCCCAGCTTTCCTCCCAGTATCTCATCCAAAAGCCCGGCTGCCGCAAATACAAGCATGATCGCAATGAATATGTTCACAAGACCTACCTCCCAGCTTTTCCATATTTCTCTATTCCCCTGTTTTCACTTATTTTCCCTCTATCAGACACATTTCTCTGTCAGTCACAATTCTTTTTTACCTCACCAGCAGCTGTATCAGCACGCCCCCGATCGTCAGCATCAGTGCCCCGCAGGAACGCGTCACAATCTGTGCAAATGGAAGCAGTTCCATCCGTTTTGAACTGCTGAGCACCGCCACATTTCCGGAACCGCCCATGTTCGTCGTACACATCCCCGCTGCGATCGATGATTCCAGCGGATAAAATCCCATCTTGATGCCGATCAATCCGGCGGTCAGTGTGATCACCCCGACAATCAGCACGACACTGAGCAGATAAAATGGAGTGATCGTGTGTAAAATCGTCTTTAAATCAATCAGCGTCGCCCCGATTCCGGTCAGCGCCGCCGCTGTCCAGCTGTGGATCGCGAACTGTCCCCACTCTCTCGCCGCGTCCTCCAGGCGCTCTGAAAGGATTCCCGTTCCCTTCACAATCACAACTGCTACAATCATCCACGCATACGTCGGTACAATCGAAATAAAATGATGGCAGAGCGCCCCCAGTTCATAAAATGCCATTGAAATGATAAGCCCCGTACATAAGAGTGCGAAGGTCGGTTTCATCGGAGGCTGTTTCTTCACTTCATGAC
>ERZ832973.795-NODE-795-length-32566-cov-32.400295_pt1 | contig 32566 bp, 29 predicted proteins | sample MGYA00519950_ERZ832973 | MGnify/ENA primary metagenome ERZ832973 (study PRJEB31850, sample SAMEA3708734) | human gut metagenome | biome: human gut; feature: human-associated habitat; material: faeces | place: China | collected 2014 ... | reverse complement strand
CCGACCTGGAGAAGAAAGAATTTCTTAACAGCTTTGTAGAACAGGTGGACATTTACGAGCAGGAGCAGCCAGATGGCAGATTCCTGAAGCACATAAAGTTCCGCTTCCCGGTGTATTTTGGAGATAGGGAGACACAGGAACTTTGTTGGGACAACGAAAGTACCGTTGAGACTGTGTGCCTTTTGGGCAACCGAAAACCAGATACCACGGTAAAACTCAGCGTGGATATGGATGATTACTACCGTATTATAAATGGTAAAGATGAGGAATGATGATTTCGCTATAGTGACTCATTCACGTTGATAATGTATCTGATTTTGGAAAATTAATTTATGGACAAACTGCAGTAGAAGTAATCTATACCAGAGCCGATGCAGAAAAAGAATTTATGGGACTTACTACTTTTAAAGAAAATCAACCAACATTAAAAGAAGTGGTAGTTGCAAAGAATTATTTATCTGAAAAAGAATTGCGCGCAATGGGGCAGTTGGTATCTGGATACCTTGATTTTACAGAACGTCAGGCAGAACACTTAGATAGGATTCTGACAATGAGCGGTGAACAGCTTTTACAGGGAAACGGAAGTATATCACATAAACAGGCTGTTGAGTAAGTGGGGATATATGAACGGAAAATGTTTTTTAAAGAAATATGCCGTTAGAAAATTGCAAAAGAAAGACATTCCATTCATATTAGAATTATGTAGTAAGAATACTTTATATTATGAATATTGTCCGCCTTTTGTGTCGTATGAAAGCATTGAAGAAGATATGAATGCTATTCCACCTAATGTAGTAATTGAGCGCAAATACTATGTTGGTTTTTATGATGAAAACAAACTATTGGCTGTATTAGATTTGATTGATGGATATCCTACAACAAGTATTGCTTCTGAATGTGTGCTTCTTGCAGAAAGGGATTTGTAATAGACAATAGTATTTGATTTGAAATTTACAACCGATAAGGGAGATTATAGATTGGCTTTGAATAATAACTATCTGCTCCAGCGCAGAGGAATACTTAACCTATGTTGCCTCTGTTGGTGGCCAGCGGTACAGTTCCGTAAATGGGTAAACCAGATTGAGAAGGACTATACCATCAAGGCTGGGTTATGGATGATGAAAGGCTGAGATGAGGAACGTATCTGACAGTCCAGAATAAAATACATTACGCAGTTTATAGACATACGGTGGCAGAACTGAGCGTAGAAAGAACTGATCATACAAAGGAGCATATGGGATTAATCATCTGGGCAGATGCACCGGAGGAAAGGAGTAAGAAAAGCGATGTTAAATTTACTACAGGTCACGTCTGTTTGCATCTGTAAATTTGCCGTTCCGGGAGGTGTGGAACGGCTTTTGCTTTTTATTGCCTTATTCGCATTAGGAAACTGATCTACTTCAAAATTTGGTGGAGAATTGAGGAGGAAAGGTTGGATATGGGGGATTTCAGAATACTTGAACAAACAGTTATCTTCCTGTATAATGTTTACTCGTAAGAAACACAGGAAAGCATCCCTCATGAGATCGCAGAATTAAAATAATACTATTGGCAAATTTTATAAAAATGCATGTTGAAATTGTGTAAAATGCCAAAAAAGATAAGGGACTTTATAGGAACATAACAAAAGTGAATATTTTGTATAACAAAAGCGATTTTTATACGATAATAAGTCTATTGGAAATGTTTATTCTGCAAGGGGATTGATATGAATGAAACAAGACTCTGGGACACATAAGTCTAAATTTCCGGTTAGGAGACGTGAGAATGAAATTTAAAGAATTTGAATATATGCGTGCGATTGAAGCGAAAAAAAGTATAACAAAGGCAGCACAAATGCTGAATGTATCTCAGCCTGCAATCAGTAGATGTCTTATTAATTTGGAAAAGGAATTAGGAATTCAGCTTTTTGAAAAAATAGATGGAGATTATGTTTCAACACCTGCAGGAAAAATATACCTGGAGTTTGCAGCAGATATTACGAAAAGAAAAATTCAATTCGAATCAGATTTGAAAGAGTTGTTGCAGTATAAGCAGGGCGCATTATGTTTTGGCATAACGCCGGGGAGAAGTAAATCCCTAACGCCTATGGTTTTGCCTGAAATACGGAAGAATTTTCCTGAATTAAAAATAGAGATATATGAGGAGAATGTGCATAATTTGGAGGAAGCGTTGAGAAAAGGACGCATAGATGTAGCATTTTTCACATTGAGTGAACAAGAGAAAGCAGACGATAAATATTTGTATTACCAGATACTTGGAAAAGAAGAAATCGTGCTGACTGTAAAAAAAGGAACAGAAATTGCCTGCAAGCCTTTACGCAAAATTGGATTTCAATATCCCTGGGTAGAACTTTCATGTTTTGAAAAGTTTGCTTTTATTTTACTAAAAAAGAATATGAGATTGGGACAGATAGCAGAAGAAATTTTAAAAGAGAATCATATATCACCGGAAAAAATAGAAATAGCCGGTATCGAAACCGCACAAGAGCTTGTGGCAAATAGTTATGGGGTGTGTCTTTGTTCCAGTCTTGGAGTGAGAGAATATCAGAATAGATTAGATATTTATTCTTTCGGAAAACAGCCGGTTACCTGGAAGTTTGTAGCAGCATTGAGAGTAGGAGGATATATGACAGAACCTCTAAAATATCTCATTCAGTTATATCAAACCGCAGCAGAAAGAGTTCAGGGAAAATATAACGAAGACGTATATGCAATATAAGAAACTGTTATTTGATAAAAGAAAAAAACGAACATATAATACACCCATAAAGTTTGCGCAGCTTTATGGGTGGCTTCATTTTCAGAGGTTTTGAGATGGATATATCAGGAATTATGGGATTTGTCCTTATGATATGTATGACGTTGCTGGTGTATAAGATAAAGGTAAGTCTGGGAATTTTATTTATGACATTGCCGGTGATAGCAGGATTTTTATCCGGGTTTTCAATGGCAGAAATGAGTTTGTATATTTTAAAAGGAATTGAAAATGTGATTCCGGTAGCTTTGATGTTTGCAACTGCGATTTTATTTTTTGGGATATTAAATGAAACAGGAACTTTCACAGCAATAATCACAAAAATAGCAGGAAGGTTTCATCTAACCAGGAAGAATATTTTTCTTATGACTGTGTTCGTATCAGCAATCGCACATTTAAGTGGTTCAGGTGCAGTATCGTATTTGATTGTGATTACAACATGTAAAAGTATATACAACGAAAATAAAATTCCATTAACAAATTTGATGTGTCTTAGTTCTTTAACTTTTGGTGTTATGAATATGTTGCCATGGGCAGGACCATGCGGACGCCTTGCAGGAGTTTTAAATACAGATCCGGTTTTAATCTGGCGTTTGTGTATCCCGTCTCAGATATTTGGAATACTGATGGTGTGTGTAATTGCCTGTATTTTGTCAAACTATCAAAAGCTTTCGGATATTGATTCTTTGAGTGAAAATAATTGTAAGCAGTGTATTGCGAGAAATAAGCCGATTTTAATACAGCAAAGTAGAAAAAAACGCTGTTTGTCAGTGGGAATTATGACAATAATAATCATTTTGCTTATCATCACAAGAATCTCTTCGTGGATTATTTTTATGATGGGATTATCTGTAATAAGTATCATTAATCTTAAAGAAGTAAAGAAAATGGAATTAATGAAATACATAAAATCAGCGGGAATCATGGCAGGAACAGTTTTGGCATCAGGCGTTATGGTTGGTGTTCTGACACAGAGCAGCATGCTGACAAGCATGTCAGAAATGATATCTGGATTACTTCCGATAAGCATGAGAGAGCATATACATATTTTACTCGGGGCGCTGGCCAATCCCATAAGCTGGATCATGAGTGGAGAAGTAGAAATTTTTGGATTCATGCCAATTGCTGCAAAAATAGCATCAGAGTGTCAAATAGCAGTGGAAGTTACAGCCGCCGCATTTCTGATTCCATATAGTGCAGTTATTTTTGTACTTCCAATGACAGTATCTGTTCATCTTGGACTTTCTCTGTGTGGCGTAAGTTTAAGAGAGCATATCCGGCAAACATATTTATGGACATTATTTTTAAGTATCACAATGTTGGGTTTTGCAATAATAATAGGGATACTCCCCTATTAGAAAAGGAAAAATATAAAAATGTCAGAGGTACATACGTATATTGAAACACTAAAAAAAATAGGAATAAACGGAATACAGATTATTCAAGACGGCCAAGAAATAGGTTGCTTCATGAAAAAGGAATATAAAAGACAAAATCAATATTCTATTACGAAAAGTTTTACCTCAGCGGCAGTTGGATTTGCAATTGAGGAGGGACTTTTTGAATTAAACAGTAAGGTTTGCCAACTGTTTGATGAGGCAATAAAAATAGAAGATCCTTACTGGAATATGATGGAAATACGACACCTGCTTACTATGACAATGGGACTGGAAACACCGATTCTTATGGGAAACAGTAGAAAGACATTGAAAGAAAGTGACTGGGTATCCTATGTATTCAGACAAAAAGTAACAGAAAAACCAGGGACAGTGTTTCAATACAATAATGCAGGTCCATATCTTTTAGGCGTTTTGATTCAGAGAAAGACAGAAAAAAATCTGATAGAGTATCTTACCCCTCGCTTATTTGACAAACTGGAGATAAAACCACTGGAAGCGGAATTTTGCCCCAAGGGTTATGTCTTTGGTGCTGGGGGATTGCAAATGAATGTAAGAGAATTGGGAAAGTTTGGACAGCTTTATTTGCAGAGAGGCAAATGGAAAGGTGAACAGATTCTTTCAGAACAATGGATTGAAGAATCAACAAAGAAACAGGTGGAATGTGGGGATTATAATAATTCTCAGGTTGACGGATACGGATATCTATTCTGGCATTTGAAGGGAGATGCATATATGGCGAATGGAAAATATGGGCAGTATTGCATTGTACTTTCAGATCAAAATTCTGTAATAAGTGTTAACTCACCGGAAACAGAACAGAGCGACAGGGTGGGTAGATACATTATGAAAAAATTAAAAGAAGGGAGAAGGAATAATGGAAAAGAATAAAAAAAAGTATGGATTGTTGGTTGCAGTGGCTCTTTGTGTGTGCTTATTAGGAGGGTTTCTTGCTAATCTTGCACAAACTGATTTTGGTAAAGTTACAAAAAAAACAATTTTATTTGAAAGCAATTCTGGACATACGATTAGTGCAGATGTATTGATTCCTAATGAGGCAGGAGAAGAAAATCCATTACCGGCAATTGTATGGGCGCATGGAGGAAATGCAAATAAAGAACGAAGTGATAATTTTCAGATTGAATGGGCGCGGCGAGGATACGTAGTAGTTTCCTTTGACTTGTATGGACATGGTGAATCGGAAGTTTTAAATGATACAGAATGGTTTGATAATGGACGAGGATTGTATGACGCGGTTCAGTATGTTGCAACATTGCCTTATGTGGATGCAGATAGAATTGCAGTATCAGGACATTCCAGAGGAGGCAATACCATCCACGAGTCTGTTTTGCTGGACAATGAACTGGAAACACCGTTAATTAAGGCAATTCTTTATGTGGGACGAGATGCCATTTATCGTGATAATGAAACTGCATCATTTGGATATTTTCCGGGAAAAACCAATACAACACAGGCAGCTGAAAAAGGCGGAAATGGTGAATACTTCAATTATTATGGAAATCGAGATGTAGGTATTATTGCTGATAAATATGATGATTTTTCATTTAAAGAAAAAGATGAAGAAACAGGTGAGATGAAACCAAATCCTGAGTTTTTAAAATCTAACAATGCCAAATCTTTCTTGAATTTTGGTATTACGCCGGATGAGAAAACTGAGGATGGGTTAGAAGGCCAGTGGTATGAACAGGAAATAGATGGAAAAACAGCAAAACATATCATTTATATGCCGTTAGCAACACATGGAACATCAGTATATGTGCCTGACGCATGTACAGATGCAGTAGAATTTATGCAAACTGTAATTCCAACAGATAGTACGCTGAAAGCTGACAATCATATTTTTCCATTAAAAACATTAGGATGTTTAATGGGATTTGCGGGATTTTTTGTATTTGTAACAGGAGTAGCGCTTCTTTTGGTGCAGTATGAACCGTTTAAAGGTGTTAGTGCTGATTGCAATGCAACAATGAGACTGGCAGCAAATGATAAAAAAGGAAAAATATGGCTTACAGGTTGTCTGTTGGTTAATACCGTATTTCCGTTGCTCAGCGCGTTGGTGTTATTTCACTTTAAAGTGGATAAAGTGGTAGATGATTTTTTTATGCAGGGAATGCCGTTGTTCTATGGAGTATGGGGAACGGTAAATGCAATATTTGTAATCCTTACCACTATTATCTGGTATAATTGTTACGCAAAGAAAAATGGAATCAGTTTGGATTCCATTGATATGAGAACATCAGCTGCACAGATTGGAAAGACAATTGCGACAGCATTAGTAGTTACAGGTATGGCATTTGTCTTGCTCTTTTCAGTGAAATTTTTCTTTAATACAGATTTCAGATTTCTTTATTGGGCAGTACGTCCATTTAACGCAAGACGTATGTTGGAAGCTATGAAGCTCTTACCATTCTTTACAGTTGCATATGTGACAGCTTCTATTTTCATTAATTGTTTGAATTTTAATACATCTTTTGGAAAAACAGAAAGGAAAAATATCTGCCTTCTTGCATTTTTGAACATTCTGCCACCATTGCTTTTGGCGGTGGCTGGATATGGATACTTCTTTATTACAGGTGTGAATGGTTTTTATGGTACAAACAATCAGATATCTGACTGGATGGTAGCTCCATTAGTACCTATGCTTGTTACTCCTTTTGTTACAAGAGCAATCTATAAAAAGACGAGGAATCCATATTTAGGGGGCATAATTAATGCAGTAATTATAACTATTATGACATGTGTAAATGCACAGATAGTATTTCCGGCATAAGAGAAAATATAAAATCGAGCAACAAATATCCAAATGTGAACAGGTGGGTATTTGTTGCTCGAATATTTTATTTCAGTTGAGAAAGCGTCCAGAGAAGTTGTAAGCGTCATATCTTTTACATAAATTATATGATAAGCTCACCGACCTGGAGAAGACAGATGGCAGAATTATAATTTTTAAATAATATTCAAGCCGGACATTTATTAGACGCTTCCGGTAAGCGAACAATATTTTCGAGTCAATCATTTATAAGTCTCCAATGGTGGGCGGGCAATATATTTTGATAACAGAAATGCTCTGTATCTAACTTAATTATATGATTGACAGAGAAATACGTCAATACGGAAAATAAGTATTGAAATTAGTTGGAACAAGTACTGAAATAAAGTTGGGACTATAAAACAAAGTTATATTGCGAGGAAAATTATGAAGAATAAAAAGATTAAATGCGATATATACCAGAGTATCCACAACCATGCAGATAGATGTCTACAGTCTGGATGCTTAGAAAGAAAAACTCAAGTGATATGCGGAATTTCAGAGAATGTTGGATAATGCTGAGAATGGAATAGATGAGGTACAGCTTGTATTGGTGTTCAAGCTTTCCTGATTTGGTCGTAATGCGGCGGATGTTTTAAATTCTTTGCAGAGGATGCAGGATTTTGAAGTGAATCTGATCTGTGTAGAAGATGGAATTGACAGCTCAAAAGATAGTGGAAAGCTGATGATTTCTGTTCTGTCTGCGGTGGCAGAGATTGAACGAGAGAATATCCTTGTTCAGACAATGGAGGGACGTAAGCAGAAAGCTAGGGAAGGAAAATGGAACGGTGGATTTGCTCCATATGGCTATGAATTGGTAAATGGAGAATTGCAGATCGCAGAGGACGAAGCAGAGATTATTCGTCTGATCTATGATAAATTTATTCATACCAATATGGGAATCTCTGCGATTGCTGCATGGCTGAACCAGCATGGATATAAAAAGAAAAAACGACAGAATAATACACTGGACGCATTTGCCGCATCATTTATAAAAGGCGTTCTGGATAATCCGGTATACTGTGGAAAGCTGGCTTATGGACGAAGGAAAAACGAGAAAGTTTCTGGTACAAGAAATGAATATAGCATTGTAAAGCAGGAAAATTATATGCTGCACGATGGTATCCATGAAGGGATTATTTCAGAAACAGACTGGGAGCTGGCACATCAAAAACGGGAAAAAACAGGTGTGAAATATGAAAAGACACATAGTCTCGATCATGAGCATATCTTATCTGGAATATTGAGATGCCCGTTATGTGGAAGCGGTATGTATGGGAACGTGAATCGAAAGAAAAAGAAAGACGGAACCTTATATAAGGATTATTTCTATTATGCCTGCAAACATCGTCGCCTGGTAGATGGTCATAAATGTGGATATCGTAAACAATGGAGTGAGGAGAAGATTAACAATGCAGTGGAAGAAGTTATTCGGAAGCTGGTGAAGAATCCGAAATTTGAAGAAGCAATTCTGAATAAAATCGGTTCAAGAATAGATACAGAAGAAATAGAAAAAGAGATTGAAGGACTGGAAAAACAGCACAGACAACTGACCGGAGCAAAAGCAAGGCTTGGACAGCAGATGGATAGCCTGGACATCATGGATAAATTTTATGAAAAGAAATATCAGGATATGGAGACACGCTTATATCGTCTGTATGATGAAATTGAAGGCGTGGAGAACAGTATAGAAGAAGTCAAGAATCGCCTGCTGAATATCCAGCAACAGAAAATATCAGAAGAAAACGTCTATCAATTTCTTTTATATTTTGATAAACTATATGATAAGTTCACCGACCTGGAGAAGAAAGAATTTCTTAACAGCTTTGTGGAACAGGTGGACATTTACGAGCAGGAGCAGCCAGATGGCAGATTTCTGAAGCACATAAAGTTCCGTTTTCCGGTGTATTTTGGAGATAGGGAAATACAGGAACTTTGTTGGGAAAACGAAAGTACTGTTGAGACAATAGTTACACTACATCGGATCAATATGTAAAAATCCTTGATTTGCGCGAAGGCAACGAGGAGAGTTCCGAAGAAACAACTGGCTGTAAAGCCAGTGTTTATGCGGAATTTGACGACTGCCCGCGAGTCGGGAAGTTTGTAAAACTTTTCGACTTCCGGCACTTTGAGAGGTTTTTCAGGTTTGACCAGAGTGACCGAAAAACATAAAAAAAGCAATTTCAGATGGTGTGAATGTCTCAGTCGTATTGGACTGCGGCTTCGGAAACACATCAAAGAGAAAGTAATATCATCATCATTCAACTAAATAACAGAAGCGTGAAAGACCGTTCATTTTCAAGAAAAATTGAAAGTGAGCGGTCTTTCTTTATATCTGAAGTTCATTATATCAGATGGACTTCAGGGAAGATGAATTCGATGTATTCGAGAAAGGCGATTTTATGGAGACGATACGGAATGTGGAGATAAATCAGTTGCATGATTTTAAGAATCATCCGTTTAAGGTGGAGGTAAATACGGAATTATGCGAGCTGATGAAAAGTATTGAGAAAGAAGGTGTACTTGTGCCACTTCTGGTAAGGACGAATCCCTATGGGGATGGATATGAGATAATATCCGGTCACAGGCGAAAGGAAGCTGCTGTATGGGCAGGAGAGACGAAGGTTCCGGTTGTGATTAGAGAACTGGATGATGATCAGGCAGTTGTGGCAATGGTTGACTCTAACCTGCATAGAGAGAATCTGAAGCCAAGTGAGAAAGCATTTGCATATAAGATGAAGCTGGATGCCATGAAACATCAGGGAAAACGGTTATCGGATGATTCACTGTCAGATAATGAAGCAGAAGTGCTGGCAGGTAATGAAGCAAATCATATGACTTTGGCTCAAGTTGGACCGAAGTGTGACACAGATGGAGATGGCAGAGCGGATAATTCGGGGAATAGAGCTAATGAAGTTGTTGAAGAGCATTCCATGATGAACAGCAACGAGCTTCTTGCAAGACAGGTCGGAGAAAGTGTAGCACAGATAAAGAGATATATCCGGCTGACGAATCTCATCCCTAAGATACTTGCTATGGTGGATGAGGGAAAGATAGCGTTTACGATTGGTGTGGAATTATCCTATCTGTCAGAAGAAGAACAGTATGAGCTTCATGCGGTGATGGATTTGGAACAGTGCACACCTTCTTTATCACAGGCAAACCGGATGAAACGAATGAGCCAGAGAGGTGAGCTTGGTATGGATGCTATATATTTGGTGCTTGAGGAGGAAAAACCAAACCAGAGTGAGCAGATAAAAATTCGGGCAGATACGCTGGACGATTATTTCCCAGATGGATTTACACCAAAGCAGAAAGTGGAGCTTATTAAGAAGCTTGTAAAAGAATGGCACGAGGTAATTGAGAATTTCCTTCGTGAAGGTGAGACAGATATTTCAGAACCTTATGCCATCCTTATGAAAGAAGCCGCAGGAGAATATGCGAGCCAGATTTTCCAGAAGCTGCATGATTATGAGTATAATGAGCAGATGATGAAGCTCTATATAATGGGCGGAGGAGCAAGACTTATTGAGATATTTGGAGATTATGACAGAGACAGAGTAACCTTTAACCATGATATCAGAGCCAATGCAAAGGGCTATGAATACTACTGCTATATGATACTCAAGCAACAGCAGGGAAGGAAGGCGATGTAAATGGCAGAAAAAACATGGAATAAGAATGTTCGTTTCAACACCAATAGTGAGAGTGCAATGCAGGCGTGGAGCCTGCTTCACTCTGACGAGGTGAAGAATGGCTTTAAGTCGCAGAATGAATTTATCATCTGTGCAATTAATGATTATTATGAGAGATATGTGCAGAAGAAGGATGATCCTTATCTTGAAACGAGAGAAAAGGAAGATGCTTTCGTGGAGCGTATTGTAAGTCAGGTTACAGAAAAGATACTGACGAATTTGCCAACTCTTGCAGGAATGTATATGATGCAGCAACAGGCAATGCTTACGGCAGGTCTGCAGAATGCAGGAATGCCGGTGATGAATTTTACAGCAGATCCAACAAATGCAAATATGATGGAGGCTGGAGCACAGAAGGTGACCAAGAGTATAAAAAGTGGGATGGCAGAAAATCAGGCTGCAACTAAAAAATCAGAGGATATTTTAGATGAGGAGCCAGAAGATAATGAATTTCCTGATTTTTCTTTTGGAATGTAATTCCGATTAAATTCATAATGCAAATGGCAGTAGGAAATGTTATGATATTTAAAATACGAATGGAGAAAGGGATTACATGGACAAACTGGATATAGTAACAGATGAGTCAGGCAATGAGGTTGTTTTACTGCCTGAAATCATATTTTCCAATAAACAGAATATTAATTGGAATGATGTAGAGGATTACTTGGGAAAATATGTAGGAGAATTGATTGAAATAGCAGAGACAAGAGACATTATTTATATTGGAAACAAATTTCCGGATGAATATGGCGGTTCTAGTTATACAAGAAAAACAAAGGGCGCAAGAGCAAAAGCAAAGGCAAATGCGGCACAGGGAATCCGAGAAATGGTTGAGATAGCTACTGATAAAGTATATCGGGAAAATCATAAGGAAAAGCATTCCGAGGATGCTCACAATGGATGGTTTTATTATGTGACAAGATTTGCAATTCCATTATATAACAATGAGAAAAAGACCGGAGAATATAATGTTTATTCTGCGTGTCTGGTTGTAAACCACGCAGCTAATGGAAAAATGTATCTGTATGATGTAGTGGGCATAAAAAAAGAAGCGAGTAACCCACTCAAGACTATCAAGTAGTCAAGTGGTACAAAACCGCTTCTGAATACATATTATCATTGAGATGTGGAAAAGTCAACAGTTTGTTTAGAAGCTGGCTGATCTTTTTTGGATTCTTTTTTCTGATATGAATTATTGGAGCGATGTGATTGCGAAAGGTTGCAAGATAAATGTATATTAATACCATTATCAGTAAAAAGGCTGCATCTGATGTAAAAACGATAGCCATCGCAAAGAAACCAATCATAATAAAAGGAACTGGGCTACAGAAAATGTATTGTATGTAGCCATATATAGCTATAATCATATAAAATTGAATATACACAATGAAAGAAGCAGATATGTGGAAATATTCCATGTGTCTGCTTTTTTGTTGCCCAGCATACGACAAAAAGGCAGCAACAAGTCTTAGCGAAGCTTGCTCTATGCAGTCATATATACCACACCGCAGGGATGTAACAGCAGGGTATTAGGGGCAGCCGCCACTAACGAGATGGGTTTTTGTAACACGAAAACCGTATCTCGTCTACTATGTTACCCTACTATGTTACAGGAATTTCCAAAGCAGCGGAAGTGGATATACGAAAGACCGACAGAGTGACTATCACAGCAAAACAGATAAGAAGAATTACACGAGAGGAGGGATGCGTATGGGCAGACCAAAGAGCAGACAGGCACCAAGAACGACAATGAGCATCCGGGTATCGGAGCGTGAGCGTAGAGAGATAGAGGAGAAAGCAGCGGCTACAGGAATGACACCATCTGCCTATATCCGTACGATGGCATTGGATGGTGGAAATGTGGATACGACCAGTCATGAGGACAGGCAGAAGCTGATGTATGAGCTATCTACAATCGGCAACAACATCAACCAGATAGCACGAATGGCAAATACGAATGTATTTATCTCAAAGTCAGATGTGCAGGAGGTAAATGAGCAGCTGAAACAGATACAGCGACTTCTATTGCAGTATATAAGAAACAGGTAACAGATAACAGATGTGCCTGGCATCTATCCATCAGAGAATGCGGCATAAGTGATGAAGAATATGCCAGATTAGTGTTGGAAGCGGCAGAATAAAAATATGGTAGTCATTAGGTGCCCCTTTTGACTACCGTTTTTTTGTTAAAAAATAAAGAGGAGCCGGATCACTCCGACTCCTCCAAGTATGTGTCCGCAAACACATACCCCAATTGCTATCTATAATATACTATAGGCAGGTAAAATATGCAAGCATTATATGGAATTTTTCAAGATGTTTAAGCGAGAGAACAAATCAGGATGAATCGTGATAGCTGAAACATTCGGGTTTACAGAAGATTCGTATTCTCTTGTAATCTTTTCAAATTCACGGATGAATGATTTGATTTCTGTTTTAGAGACTTTCAGTAATTTTAAGTAGTAACAGATAAGGATAATGTAATCGCCGATAGTCTTGAAATTTATGTACGGCATCCCCATTTCTAAAATCAGGCATTGTTTCATTGGTCTTGAAGGGTCCATTTTTTTGAAACGGGTATCATATACCACATCGTTGTGAGCAATGGCATTTCTTAAATCTTTTAAGGCATATACATATTTATAAAGTAATTCCCGGTAAGTATCACTTGATAGATTGATGCCGATTGCACGGGATACTTTTTCACGCATATCAATAGTCAGGCATGAAAGCAAATATCCAAAATCGCCCATAGTGAGAATTTCAAATATTGCCCATAAAGGAACTTCATTGTAATTGACATTATTGTAAAAATGAGTGATTTTCGGATTCTCTTTTCGGTATGCAGCAGCAATGGCATTTTGTATGGAGCCTTGAAGATTTAGTTTGTTGTTCTGGTATTTCTTTTTTATATCTTCACGGGTTCCGGCTGGTGCATTTTTGTAGCTGCTGATTGCTTTATCGTACATATCATAGATACTGCTGGAATCAATTTCTGACATAATGGTGTTCAAAGCAATATTTTTAAGCGCAGTTTCTATAAACATCATTTTTCCATATAAAAGAGATTTTAATTTTGTATCATATTGAATGGTTGCGTTAATCTCATTATATGAAGTGAATGGAAGTCTGTTAGAGGAAGATACAAAAAAACGGTATCCTTTATATCCGTGAAAATATCCGGTATTGATGAGCTGTTGTTTTTGTGAACTTCCTGAGATGGAAATTCCATTATCCCTAAGATGCCGCATTAAAGCATCGGGTGATTTATAATCTGTATTTGCCATAGTCTCTCTTAAACATTTGTAATAATAAATTAAGTATAATACATGGGTTTAACATTAACAAGCTACAAGATGGGATTATTCTTTTTCCTAGACTGCTCTGAGGTAAAATCGGGCTGTGTCTGACCGAGGTATTGATTCAGATTTTCCAGTTTTCGGTTTAATGATTGAACATCTTTTTCACATTTCTTGTAGGTGGAAGTCAGTTCATTTTTCTGTTTCATCAGTTCCTGATATTCCGCTTTTAGCTTATTAACATTCAATCCTTTTAAGTTTATCCCAGTCTGCTCAAGTACACGTCGTGCACCGCCATATAGAATGAGCTGGCTTTCGTATCGGCGGAAATATGCGTCTGGATTCTTTGACTTTTTGTAGGCGATGTGATAGGAGCGGTTGGTTTTGTACTGCTCGGCATATTTGATGATTTCTGCAAGGTCTTTCATGCGGTGTTCCAGTTTCACAACGCTCTGTTTGGCAGATTTTCCGGCTTCGGTTTTCACAGTAATCTGATGCTTCAGATCGGAGAGAGAACCAACTTCATTATAGCTTTGTGCAGCAATCTTCAAATTCTCGATAGTTGCCCATTGCTGGAGTCCGGGACTGTTTTGAAATTTTTCATCCGAGGTATCAATGAGCCTGCGGGCAGAGTAGTCTTTTTTCGGAATAACAGATTTTCGCTCACGCTTCATTTCGATGCGTTCTCGGATACGTTCCTTTGTGTATTCCTTACCAAGCGATTTAGTACTGCCACGGACAAAACGTTCTTTATCCAGAGGACGGAAAGAGATGTATTTGGCAGCACCTTCTTCAAAAGATTCCCCTTTAATTTCATATCCTTTGGCTCTCATTAAAAGTAAGAAATCTTCGTATGTGGAAGCTGACTTGGTGCAAAAATTGATGTCTCTTCTAAGCTGGGTTTTCCAAGTAGAGCCATTCTGCTCAGACTGCCATTCTTTATATTTTTTACCACGTTCACCACCCGGAATGATGATGGAAAGGTTATGCTCTTTGCATAGTTCATCACTTAGTTTCCGGATGTGGTAATACGACTGTTTGCAGTCGTGATATTTGTTATGCTCGATGTTATCAGCAGCACAAAATATGATGTGATTATGAATATGTCCTTTATCAATGTGTGTGGTGAGAACATACGAATATTTCCCTTCTAAAACCTTGTCAGCAAGTTCTTTTCCAATGCGGTGAGCTTCCTCATAACTGACTTCTCCCGGAGCAAAAGCCTGTATCAGATGATAGGCTTTGTTAGGACTGTTCTCCCTGCAATGGTCAAGGGTGTACTTAAAGTCAATCGCTGCTGTTTCTGGCGCACACGCATAAGATGAAACATAGATTTGCTCATCTGTTTTGTCGGGATTGCAGATGTAATCTATTGCTTTATCAACGGTTGCTTTGATAGCATGGATTTTTGTGTATGCCATACTTTATTCATCAACTCCTTTACTTCATTCATATCGTCCTGATAGATGTTTCCGGTACTGTTTACCCGCTTTGCAATCTGATTCAGACTTGAGCTGATTCGTCCAAGCTCTGTATTATAATTTCGCAGATAACTGTAATCGACATCATACACATATCCATATAAAACCAGCTTGCGTAAAAAGGCTGACATGCTTTTCATGCCGGATGCTTTGAACTTGGTATTGAGAATGTATTGCTCATCATCACTGAGATAAAATTGCACCGGATTAGTGCGGTTTCGGTTTGCCATTGTGCCACGTCCTTTCTAAATTTGGGTACAAAAAAACTGCTGTAAAATGTTCGATTTTTACAACAGTCTGTTTCATGTTTTATTCAATTTTGGGTGTAATTACCCGTAGCAAATTGTAGCAAAAACGGCAGGAAAGGTCAATGCATTTCGACGGTAAAATGAAGAGTAATCGAAGAAAAATCGAGAGAGGGTTAGGGATACTTCCCTATGGAAATTCAACTACACAGACGATAGGAAAGTGTGGGGGATTTCGCCTGTGTCATGACACAGGCAGTGCTTGCTAAGGTTGTTTTTGGCACTCCTGGAGGGTGTGCCGGATGTTTTATTAGTTTAGAAAAAGTAAATAAAGACTTGACGTTTAAATCTTACACGCGTAAGATATGAGGTGATATCAATTTCAAATTTTAAAATGGAATGGAGGAAGGTACATGAAAATACAGAGAAAAATATGGAACTATATATTGATACTTGTACTTGGTATGATGGGCATGATTACAATTATCTTCTTTTTAGTTGAGAAATTGCTGCTGGGGGACGGGAGATGTTATATACCGCAGAGAGCAATTATGATTGCTTTGATGTTATGCGTGTTTTGGCAGGTAGCATTGATAACAGTGGCATGTCTGTTAGGAAGGCGGATTAAAAAGATTTTTCATGGTGTAGTCAAAATGATGATGACGATAGTAACCGTTTCCGGTACTCTTTGTCTTGTTTTGTTTCTCGCATGGAATTGGTTGATATATAGTTTTAAGTTTGATGAAAAAGTAGAGCAATATGATGAACATATCGCTTTATATGTGAATAATACATTTGTAAGAACCAGATTTAGATATCCGCATTATATGTATGAAGAAAACTGGTTAATCATGAGAACATTAAGTGATGATGAATTGCAGGAGGCAGTTTTGAAATATGGTGATCCAGATGATTATTATAATTAACATAGGAAATTTGATAGAATTTATAGATTCAAATTTTTGAAATACAATGGGAAAAATTTTTGAATTGAAATCTTACAACCGTAAGAAAAGGAGATGCTATGACGAAAAAAAAGAAAAAAAGCAGGATATACATTATATGGCTCGTGAATTTATGTTTGATTACAGCTGTGGTTGCCTTTTTTGTATGGTATGAAAGTGTACCTGATGTATCACCGGAGAAGGTTCTTAAAACATATATGGCTCATATTTCAAATCGAGAATATGAACAAATGTATGAAATGATTGATGCAGGAATATCTGGGAATATCAGTCAGGAAGATTTTATGAAACGTAATTCTGCTATTTATGAGGGAATTGGTGTAGATAATATTAAAATTCATATTACATCTTATGATAAAGAACAAAAAGAGATATGTTATGAAACATCTATGGATACTGTTGCAGGAAATGTAACTTTTGAAAATAATGTATCATTTATACAAGAAAAAGGAACGTACAAATTGGTATGGAGCGATTCTTTAATATTCCCAGAGTTGGATTCTACGGATAAAGTCAAAGTATCTGTAACAAATGCTGAGAGGGGACAGATTTTAGACCGAAATGGACGTGTGCTTGCAGGCAAGGGGGTGGCTTCTTCTGTAGGTGTAGTTCCAGGTAAATTGGAGAATAGAGATGATGCTATTAGTCAGCTTGCAGACTTGTTGGAAATGAAGGTGGAAGATATAGAACGGAAATTATCAGCTAAATGGGTAAAAGAAGATTCATTTGTACCATTAAAAACAATACCAAAGGTTGATGAATTAAAATTACTGTCGCTTGAGCCAGATAAAGAAACACTAGCTGAAAAAGAAAGACATGAAAAATTATTAGAAATTCCGGGTGTGAAAATTTCAGATATCGGTATAAGGGAGTACCCGCTCGGTGAGGCTGCCGCACATTTAGTGGGATATGTTCAAAACGTTACAGCAGAAGATCTAGAAGAACATGACGGGGAAGGATATACATCGAACAGTGTTATTGGAAAAAGTGGAATGGAAGGATTATTTGAAAAAGAATTAAAGGGACAGAATGGGTGTTCTATTACTATTGTTGATTCAAATGGCAATAAGAAAAAAATCATAGTAAGCACGATTGTAGAAAATGGAAAAGATATAAAACTAACGATAGATTCGAATTTGCAAAAAGAATTATATGAACAATTTAAAGATGATAAGAGCTGTTCAGTTGCTATGAATCAGTATACGGGAGAAGTATTGGCTTTAGTCAGTACGCCTTCATATGATAACAACGATTTTATTAGGGGCATGTCAAGTGAAAAGTGGAATGCGCTGAATGAAGATGAGAACAAACCTATGTATAATCGTTTTCGACAGGTCTGGTGTCCGGGCTCTACGTTTAAACCAATCATAGCTGCTATTGGATTAACAACGGGGGCGATTGATCCTAACGAGGATTATGGAAATGAAGGTTTGAGCTGGCAGAAAGATTCATCATGGGGGTCATATCATGTAACGACGCTTCATGCCTATGAGCCGGTTATTTTAAAAAATGCTTTGATATATTCAGACAATATTTATTTTGCCAAGGCGGCATTAAAAATTGGTGAAAGAGATATGGAAAGTTCATTAACAAAATTGGGATTCAATGAAGAACTTCCGTTTGATATTAAAGTGGCGAAATCGCAGTTTTCTAACACAGATAAAATTGAGAAAGAGATACAGTTGGCTGATAGTGGGTATGGACAAGGTCAGATTCTTGTAAATCCTTTGCATATGGCTTGTATATATTCTGCATTTTGCAATGAAGGAAATATGATAAAACCATATCTTACATATAAGGAAGATGCGATACCGAACGTTTGGATCACAGCGGCATTTACAAAGGATGCAGCACAGATGGTTTTGGAGGATACAAAAGAAGTCATAAACAATCCTCATGGTACTGGCTATGCAGCATGCAGAACGGATATTACATTGGCTGGAAAAACAGGAACTGCAGAAATCAAAGCGTCAAAAGAAGATACAACAGGAACGGAATTGGGATGGTTTTCTGTTTTTACAACGGATGAAAATATGGATCGTCCTATTATGATTATTAGTATGGTAGAAGATGTAAAGGGAAGAGGTGGAAGTGGTTATGTTGTCAAAAAAGATAGTCAGGTTCTTGAAAAGTGGTTGTCTGATAATTAGTATAGGATTTTTGATGGAAATTTCGGGATGTAAAGGGAATACAGAAGAACCAGTAGCTTCTGAATCTGTTGAAATTGTCGATGAGAGAAAAATAGATGACAATTTTATAAACATTCCGATAGATATTTATGTGGAAGCTGCAAAAAACAATGAACTAACGGATATGGAAACCGTATGTAAAGTCATAAAAAGATTCGGGGAATGTGGATATGCAGCGGTTGATTGTGAAAATCGAGTTGATATGACACAAATGCAAAGTGTGATGGATTTTTGTGATTCGGTAGAGAACCAGAAAGAAGCAGAAGTGACAATTATCCAAGTGAGTAGTTTGGGAGGATTTTCAGTCTATCATTTACAGACAGAAAATGGAGTGGTTCATGTGAAAAGATGTTACTACGGATATAAAGATGGAATTATGAAAAGTGAAGATGAGGGTGAATATCAAACCGATTATTGGAGATATACCGATGATGGATATCTGATGTTTTCTGGAACTTATTTTTCAGAAGAATTGTATGTATTAACATTAAGTTCTGCAGAAGAGCATGTAGCATTTCGTATACTGCCATTGGATGCAAAGTGTCGGGAATTAAATGAAAAATATCTTTTGCCAATAGGATATGAGTTAAATAATATGTTTTTAGTGGATTGGAATGAGGATGATTTTGGTGATTTGAATTTCTATGACATGTTTGATTTGTTGTATCCAAAGTTGCATAATGAAAAATTTCCATATGTAGCAGATGATAACTTAGGCATAGGTGCAGTTTATCATATTCCTAAAACAGAGTTTGAAAATGTAATTATGGAATATTTTAATATCGACAGTGAAACACTGCAATCCAAAACAGTCTATGATTCGGAGGATTCCACATATGAATACAAGCCGAGGGGTTTTGAAGAAGTAGAGTACCCGGAATACCCATATTCAGAAGTAATCGGGTATACGGAGAACAGTGATGGAACAATTACACTTACTGCTAATGTGGTATTTCCATATTCGGGAAATTCCAAAGTATATGCTCACGAGGTTGTGATTCGTCCTTTGGAGGATGGCAGAGTACAATATGTATCCAATCGGATCATACCTTCCGAGGATAATAGTGAGGAAACATGGCACACACCCCGTTTGACAGCAGAGGAATGGGAAGAACTGTATGGAGGCGAATGATGGAAGATGTAAATTGGCTGTTGAAGAAATGGGGATTTCCGATTTTGATGTTGCTTATTGCGGTAATAGCAGGAGTGCTTTGTTGTGGAAAGCAGCACACGGAAGAACAGAAGGCGGCAGAAGAAGTGTGGGAGCCTCCGGTGGAAATCAAAGACAGTGAAACGATAACGGAAGAAGAAAGTGATACGGAAACTTCTATAGATTCAGCATATTGGCTTATTCCGCAAGCCAGTGATTGTCTTATTTCTGATGAGGAAAAGCAGCATCTACAAAGTACAGTTTTGTCGGCAGCAGAATCGGTTAAAGAAATCTATAAAAATGTGATAATTAAAGATGCTGCGAATTATTCCTCCGGTGTTAGTGAATTTACAAGCGAACAACGGAAAACGGTTGTGGAGCAGTTAGGAGCGGCCGGTTTGGTAAGTGTTGAAGAAGATACTAATATGCAGAACCCTGAAAAGATAGAAATGTTTTACTCAGATTATCTGAATGGGAAGGATTCAATGGTTACCATATTCGAAGTGCAGCGGGATGGACTGATTGGAGCATTTACTTTTATCTATCGGAAAGGTGAGTTACAGACCTATTACATAGGAATCCGGTGGAAAGAAGGCGGTATACCGGAGATACAGGGAACTTCGGTAAGTAATGTGACAGAAATTAAACTTACAGAAAAAGGGTATTTTATCTACGCATTTGAATATGTGATTGCACATGCAAGTTTGAGACAGTATTGGAGAATAGAGCCGCTTCCGGAAGACTGCCGGAAATTGACGCAAGAATACATATCAGGACTAAGCTATGTGAATTATAATGTGCTTGTCACAAACTGGGACAGAAGTAATGTAGAGGATATTCTTATGCCTTGTATGTATGAAGATATCTATCGGATTTATACTGGAGAAAATTTGAAAACAGAAAATTGGAAAATTCCAGCAGAAGAATATGAGAGGATAATGACTACCTATTTTCCGGTATCTGTAGAACAGTTGCGAGAACATTGTGGATATGATAAAGACAGCAACAGCTATGAATATGAGATGATTTATGCCAGCCCGTATCCACCTTTTGGAGAAGTAGTAGATTATACGGAAAATGCGGATGGAACGCTCACACTTATCGTAGATGGTGTATGGCCGGATTATAATTCTGACCTCGCTTTTAGAAATACGGTTGTAGTTCAGCCGTTTGAAGACGGAACTTTTAGGTATCTTTCTAATTCTATAGAGCAAATAGAATTGGAATTGCCGCCAATAGCAAAATCACAGCAAAGGTGATTTCGAAGGAAAGGATAATTTTATGGTATTAAAGAAAATGAATATTTTACTGATTACGGCATTTCTGATTGGGTGTTGTGTGTGTGCCTGTGGGAAGGAAGATAGTATTACAAGCGAAACTCTTGAGAAAGATACAGAAGAGGTATCTTCCACAGAGGAAACAAAAAGTGCAGAGGAAGAGGCTACAGAACAGTGGGAAAAGGGCTACAATCTTCCCGTGGACGAACAGGAAGCGGTGGAAGCTGAAAATGACTGTATAGAAATGATGGAACGTATTTCTGACATTTATGGAGATGCAGATAAAGGAGCAGCTTCTAATGTTGTTTTGGAAGATGAAACAATTTTTAAAATGCAGAAGAAAATAATGGAAACAGGATGTCCGGTTGCTACATTGGTTTTGTATTCTAATATGGGAAATTATGAAAATGTAGATAAATTTCTCAATGAATGCATGGATGGGAAAAGCGGCGCTGTAGTAATTTATGAGATATATGATGATGGTGGCGTAGGAAGAATGAAATTTATTTTCGATGGAACAGATATGTACATCGTAAGTACAAGAGGCGTTTGGAATGATAATAATACACCAGGAACATCATACATTTCTTACACCAGAATCAAAGAGTGGAAATATACGGGTAAAGGGTGGTTTTGTTATGAACTATGTGTACCAGAGTATCCGGAAGTAACTGAGATGGTGGATGGGAGCTGTCTGATCAGAGTAAAGCCAATGACAGAGGAACAGCGTGAAATGTCTGAAAAATGCGTGCGTGGTCTGGGATATCAGGGAAATAACCTCTTATGTTCCAATTGGGATACAGAGCATATGGAAGAACTGGATTATAATGGGATATATGAATATCTGTATGCAATGAAATACCAGGAAAAGTTTAATTCTGAGAATTACCCAAATGGAATACCAAAAGAGGAATTTGAAAATTTAATTATGGAGTATCTTCCGGTGACGGCAGAGCAGATACGGGAATATGCGGTGTTTGATGAGGAAAACCAGACTTACGCTTGGGTGCGTCTTGGTTGCCTTAATTATGCACCAACGTTCTTTGGTACTTCTTTGCCGGAAGTAATTGATATAAGAGAAAATGGAGATGGAACAATTACACTAACCGTTGATGCAGTTTGTGATATGGTTATATGTGATGATGCAGTTATAACTCATGAACTTACGATAAGGTTTGCAGAGGATGGCAGCTTTCAGTATTTGGGGAATGAAATCCTAAATGACGGAATTATGCATATACCAGATTACCAATACCGTATTAAAGAATGATTTGATAATACTGGTGTTTTATGGTATTTTTACAGATATGAAGAAAGGAGACTTACATGAAATATATTTATAAAATCACGGGAAAAGTAAGTTTAATACTATATATATTTATGTTGTATCAATTCTGGCATCTATGTCAATATGGTGGCTTGAGAAGGCATATACCGATGTTGGCGTTAGGTATAATAGGATTGGTTGGCACAGTGGTTCTCTGGCTGATTTCGAAAAGGCATAATCAAGAAGTTAATTCAGGAGATAATGGAAATAAGAAACTTTTCTATACGGAAATGATACTCCTTATAGCAGCAACTTTATTCTTTGGTGGACGTATCGTTTATTCTGCAGTTCCGTATCACGGGGCACTGTCTTGGAAACTTGATGAGTGGATGCGTAAAAAAGAAGTAGAACTGGAGCATAATAATCTTTTTGAGGATGGTGTAGAAGGGATTCTGATGGATTTGGATGAAGCATTGCAACTGCCGGAAGAACTCTATATTGCAAATAAATATCAGGTGTCATTTGATGAAAACGGAACGATTCAAAGGATTTATGCATTCATATATGGAAAAAATGAGGCTGGAGAGAAAAAAACGTATCTTATTGATTATGACGCAGACAGCAGTAATGATATGACTGTTTGGATAGATGGTAATGTGAATGGAGAATATAGTGACGATATGCGTTTGTCTCCAATGATTGAAATTTTGAACAATTCAGACTGGACGAGTCAGGTAGAGGCGTGGGCTGAAACATTTGAAGAGCAGCAGATTTATGAAATACTCTATATGGGGCGAAGATCTTTTAGTTCAGAGGAAGGCTTACAATATATTTCGGGAGATGCAGATGGTGATGGAACTGAAACAGGAACCGGCAATTTTACTCAGCTTAGAAGCGGTGGAGAAATCGTTGGGTTTGAGGTATCTTTGCATATTCCTGATTTAAATAGTGTCACACCTGTTCGATATATTATGGAGCCTGAGTACGTCAGTCAACAAGAATTGAAGCAGGAGAATACGATGCAGCAGGTGGAGGATGCTAAAGATACAGAAAGTTGGACTGTGGATCAAAGTGATGGAACTATGTATTTCTTTTTAGATGAAAATAATGGATGGCGTTTGGTGATAACGGATGCAGCTGCCGGAAGCAGATTTTATGTAATGGAAAAGACAATGGATGGTGGTTCTACTTGGGAATGCATAAATGATGATCCGTTCAGTGGACAATTGGGAGTTGCAGAAGGTTTAATATTTTATGATGAGAACTTTGGGGTTGCAGGAATTACAGGCGCATCCCAGTCCTATTCCCGCTTATATGTCACTCGCGATGGCGGAAGGACCTTTGAAGAAATGAAACTTCCAATGGATCTTGTTTCAGAATTACCACAAATCGCTATCGATTGCGGATTTACGGTGGAGGATTTTGATTACCTGAATATGCCTGAAAAAGAGGACGACACATTGACGATAACGGTTACCACAGATGCAGCGGAGAAAGATGGGATTGTATTTCAGTCAACTGATTATGGAGCGACATGGGAATACAAAGGGCTTGTTCAGATAGCGAATTAAGAAAAATCGGGTAAAAGTCAGAGATTGACCTTTACCCGATTCTTTATTTCCAGATATTCATGTCAGACAAGATAGACATGGTTATTTCAGTTGCGTTGCCTCCGGTAGCATCTCTATCGGCTCCAATATTTGTGGCAAAAAAGTATGTATTATCTTCCGTTTCGACAAAGCCAACAAACCATCCATTAATATCCTGACCATTTACACGGCCAGTTCCGGTCTTTCCGTAGAATGTTCCGGCATCGGAAGCTGAAAGGCAGATGGCATCTTTTACTGCATTGATATTTTCAGGGGCGAAGCCGAAACTGTTATTCTGCAGCTTGGTTAAAAGTTCGACCTGTTCTATTGGAGAGATTTCCAAGGAGGATTCCATCCAATAAGAGGAGAAATCGCCACTCATGTTTTCGTTACCATATCCGATTTCTTGAACATAGCTGTAAACGTCAGAGGCTCCAAGCTGTTCATCTACTGTTTGAAAATACCAATTCACAGAGGATGTCATCGCAGACTGTAAGGTCTGATCAGCGTTCCATGCTTCAAACGGATAGCTTTCTCCATTCCATGCAATAAAGGAATCTTCTGGTGTAATGACACCTTCTTCCAATCCAAATAAAGCATCATATATCTTGTAAGTGGAATCCGGCGCAACTCGTAGCGTAGCATGTTCTATATCATGTATGCTCCAGGCATCATTTCCCAGATCGTATAAAACAAAGCTTCCTTCGTATTTTCCAAAGTATTTAGAAAAATCTACATATGAAATATTTTCTGAGGAAGATTTCCATTGGTAGTGACTTTCGTCCGCTGCATATGTAGAAATAAAAGGTGTAAGTCCCATTATTAGAACTGTGGTCAGTATAAAAGCAGTCATGCCTTTTAACTTCTTGTAAAACGTTGGTTTCTCATAAGAAGCGATGTTGATAATGCGACGCTTTATTTGTTTCATGTTTCCGCTAAGGCTGGCAGCAAACGGAAAAGGAGAAATGGAGACCTTTTCTATAAAGTTAATCAGCGTATTTCCATAATTCTCATAATCGTCTTCTTCCAGCATTTTTAGAACAGAAGTGTCACAGGCAACTTCTCTGTCATTACGCATTTCTCTTAGCGCAAACCAGACAAAGGGGTTAAACCAATAAAGCACTCCGGCAAAGTTCATAAGATAATTGGCAATGGCATCCTTATGTCTGTAGTGTTGCAGTTCATGCAATAGCATATATCTCATATCAGATTCATGATAATCTGAGATTAAATGAATTGGCAGATAAATACATGGCTTCAAAAATCCTACGATAATAGGTGATTTCAAAAAAGCGGTACTGTACACAGGAATATTCCTTGTTATTTTCATCTCATTCAAGCATTTGTTATACAGTCTGCGAACCTCTGGGTTCTGAAGGGGGAGCGCAGATCTCTTTATTATGCGTAAACGAAGAGAAGATTTGATTACCAATATCATCATCGCAAGCATTCCCACAATCCATATACCTAATAAAATATATCCGGTAACGGATGGCGTGTCTTTATTTACAGAAAGGGCAAAGTCATTCATCCAATTTGTAGTACCAGATAAACCGGTATCCATAACATTATTTGCACCAACATCGGCATGAGAAGCGGAAGAGTTTCTTACGCTACTGAGCCATGAGAAAATTTGCGGAAAACTAATTAGACGGAAGGGGATAAAAGGCACTGCTAAAAGTCCGAGTAACAGCAACCATAGATTATACTGCATCCGGCTGGACAAGTTGTTTCTGAATACCCATTTGGCTATCAAAAGAATTCCAACGATACCGCTGATAAATACATTGCATAATAAAAAGCGTATCATGAAATTAGCCATGTTAATCGCCTCCTTTTTTGGAACTCTTGGAAAGAAGGGAGCGAAGTGTTTCAATTTCTGTTTCAGACAGTTTATCGTTTTCTATGTATGCAGATAGCATAGAGGTAATGTCACCATTATAGTAGCGATTCAAGAAAGAATTACTTTCTTGACTAATATATTCACACTCTTTTACTAACGGTGTGTAAACAAAAACACGACTTTGTTTTTCATAAGTGAGAACACCCTTGGTCACAAGACGCTTAATGAGCGTTTGGATAGTTTTGGGACTCCAGCTTGTTGTTTGTAGTAATTTTTCTGTTATTTCATTGGTGTTAATGGGGGCATATTTCCATACAATTTTCATAACTTCAAATTCTGCTTCCGAAATTTGTGGTAAATTCTTCATGTAAATCACTCCTCGTATAATATCTTTTAGATACATAAATACATATATTTTGGTTAATAAGTTACTAAATAAATATTTGTTCAATAGGCTTAGTAAAGCCCATGATATAATTGTCCCAGTGTCAATCAGGTAATAGTTCTTTTCACTCCTGTTGAACCAGTAATGGTTGCTTCATACTAAGTCTGTTCCCCTGACATGGAAGTTAGCTTCAAACCGGCTGGCTGTTTGCTTAAGTACATGGACTACCATCTAGCAGTGTGGTTTCGCATCTGTCCATCTTAAGCTGGATTCTTATATGCGAGGGTGTCGATGCTCCATGATCATGGGTTTTACCAAACCGATTGAACACTTTAATCTACAACGAAAGAAGGTGATTACAATGAACACACTTTACGTCGGTATCGATGTAAGCAGCAAATCCAATGTCGTTTACTTAATGCTTCCAAATGGAGATAAACACAGCAACTTTTCTGTTGCTAACTCTCATGAAGGTTCTACCCTGTTGGTAAAAAAAATCTATTCTGCTTTAACTTCACATTCCCTTGACACGGTTCTGATCGGTCTTGAAGCAACCTCAGTTTACGGAGACAATCTCGTGTACTTCTTAAGGGAAGATGCCACTCTGGCACCGTTTAACAGAAAGATTCATGTCCTCAATCCTAAGCAAGTCAAGAAGTTTCACGATACTTACAATGACTTGCCAAAGAATGATTATGTGGACTCTTTTGTTATTGCTGACTGCCTGCGTTTCGGTAGAATCAACAAAGAGGTATATATGGGAGAATACCGTTATAAAGCTCTCCAAAACCTCACACGGGCACGTTTCTTCGCTGTTCAGAATCTTGTCAAAGAAAAGCAGCGATTCATGAATGTGCTGTTCAAGAAGTATTCTACTATGACGCAGGAGAAGGTATTCAGCGATGCCTTCAGCACTACTGCCCTTGCTGTCTACGATGAATTTGAATCCGCAGAAGCACTGGCAAATATGGACTTACATGAGCTTACTGACTTCATCATTGAAAAAGGAAAGAATCGCTTTCCTGATCCTGATGCAGTAGCCAAAGCCATTCAGAAAGCTGCCCGCAGTTCTTACCGTTTACCCAAGACGGTAAATGACTCTGTTAATCAGGTGCTTTCAATATCCATAACCTCTATGAAGGCATTGGAATCTCAAATCAAAGAGTTCGATAAAGCTATCATAGCCCTGATGGAACTCTTGCCAAATGTATTGATATCCATTCCAGGTATTGGGCCTGTATATTCAGCCGGTATCATGGCTGAAATCGGAGATATCAATCGTTTTGATAATCAGGCATCGCTTGCTAAATATGCGGGGCTTGCCTGGAAACAACACCAGTCCGGTGGATTTGAAGCCGAAGTTACAAGGCTCATTCCATCAGGCAACCGATTTTTAAAGTATTATCTGTGTGAAGCCGCATACACTGAATTACTTAATGTCGTAATTTCAGAAAGATCCGAACCATTAACGGTGTATATCCCTACTTCACGAGAATTTTCATAACCAATCGCATCTGTCACTCCATCTGAATTAATCATATTTCGAAAATACATACTGGCCGATGTAAAGCTTTCTAGCAAATCAAGTCCACCATCTAAAGAAGAAATGCCAAAAACGCTTAACCTTGTCCAGCCATCCTGTGCCAACATATTTTTTCCATCAGGAGTAATGTTTAACTGAGTAACAGTCTCATTTTTCAGTGTGCATTGATAGGAATTGGTCAATTGAAGTTGTCCGTTCTTGTCAATCAAATATACCTCAATGCCATAATTTCCCTCTGCAACATACAAATAGTTCCCCACTAATTTAAGATCTTGAACAGGACCCGAGGTATATAGCCAAGCCAAACAAATACCATCGCTATCGGTACTGCATCAATTCCCCAAGGAAGTACTTGCTTAAAAATACTCGCATAAAAAAAACCAATTGATGCAATCAACATCATTATGACAATTTGAATTTTATCTTTTTGCAAAACAAAAAGATATTCCAAAATTTCTGTTATGAATAATAATGGCAAAAACCATAATCCCAATGTGTATTCTGTTCCACGGATTTGAATAAATATTCCTATAAATGCCTTTACTAAATTAATGTCCTTGTGTAACAATATAACTTGCATAAAATCATACAAAAAATAAAGTAATAAATAACCAAAATAAGGTATCAGAATACGTTTCGATAACTTAATAACGTAATGTTTCCACCCCCCTATATGCTTTTAGCGTAATTCCTGATAAAAAGAAAAACAAAGGCATATGAAAAGAGTATATCCAATTCGTCAAATAATTTCCAGAATTAACATGACCAATTACTACAAAAAACATCGCAAATGCTTTTGCATAATCAATCCATAAAATTCTCTTTTTATTTGCTTCTTTCATAAATGCTCCCTTCTCTTTATTTTATACTATCTTTTTTATAAATATCTGAGCTTTGCGTGGGATGTAATTCCAAATCTTATACACATATCGCTTTATTCCTAAACGTTTAAAATACCATCGTTCTATTGCTGGATAACCTTTTTGTTCATATAATTTAAATATTGTATCTCGAACAATAGAATGTGAACTTGGACATTTTAATTGATTATTCCTTTTTGCAATTTTTTCATACGAACTAGGCACTCTCTCAATTTTCTCATCTAAACAATCTAATAATTGTTGCCCTTTTTTTGTATTTATAAGAACGCATGAAATTCCCATTGATTTATCTAAGCGTCCGCCGTTTTCTGCAAGTATTTCTGGATGTTCATCTTCTACTCCCCAATAATCACCCAATGTAATATCACCTGTTCTTTTTTTTCCTGCATATTTACAAGAATAACAATTTTCCCGGTACGTTTCGGAATCTAAAAACAACGTATAGTAAGAAGATAATTGAACTGGAAGAAGTTTTTTTCTTAATTGATTCCTTTTATTTTGATAAATAATAGATCCTTTAAGTCCCCATCCACCCGATTTATCTCTAAATTTAAAATCAACTATTTTACCATTAATATTTTTCTCAATCTGTTTTAAGTAATCATCAAACAACTTTGCACTCGGTGTACCATGGCATATAATGTCTACTGTAAATAAGTTGTTCTTCTCTTGATTTTTTAAATAACTATTTAATGCACTTATTTGGCATGGTGTTCCAGAAAATAATACTAATCTTCCTTCATTCAAATCTTTCTTTACATTTTTATAAATGTTCCCCATTCTGCTCTGTACATATTTTGAGCCTTGCAATCTAACTAAATCATTTTCCGATTGAACACGTACATGTTCTGGATATAAAACACCATTCTTATAAGTAAATGCACACCCATAAACTCTTCCGCCCTCTTGCAAAATTTTTTTAGCTAATGCTGCAAATATACCGCCTGATGCCGATTTTAGGCATATTTCTCTATCAGTTACCGTAGCTGCTTCTGCCAACAAAGGCTCATTTAATTCTATATTTTCGTTCTGATAACTACATACCTTTTTACATTGACCACATTCAATACATAGACTAGCATCAATTTGAGGAAATAAAAAACCATACTCATCCTCTTGCATTTTAATAGCATTTCTTTTACAAATATTTACGCATGCTTCGCATCCACAACAATCTGATTTATCTTTATATAATTCAATTCTGCCCATAATTTCTTATCCTAATAATTTAATTTTTTCATTTAATAGACTTCTCATTTCTTGATTTTTTGTATCCAGTAATTTGTTTACAACCGTATAATTAATATTTTTATCTATTGTAGAATAGTCGTTATACTGTTCTAAATGTCGATCTTCTAAATCAAGCCATTTTAAAATATTTGCTATACGATCATTAAAACTGTTCTGTGAATATATAGAAATAAACTTTTTATTAAATATAATTGAAAACACCGTCATGTGAAATGAATCAGAAACAATATAATCTGCATTTTTTATTAACGAAATAAATTGTCCTGGTGTTGGGCAAATAACATGTTTTCCTTTTTTTACAACATAATGATAGTATAAATCCACTCGTAAACATGGCATCCTATATTTTTCTTGTAATATACCTATGTATTTATCCATTTCACTATTCTGATGAAGCTGATATACAAGTATATACTTTTCTGGAACCCTAATTGGTTCTTCTAATTTTTCCCACTGTTCCTTTGTTAGCCATAATGTTGGATCGAGTATAGCATCTGCATTTAATCCCAAACTTTGAACTAAATTAGCACCTGATTGTTCTCGTGTAGAAATCCAACTATATTGTGAAAGTAATTTCTTATTTTCTTCAACCTCTTCATCTCTCAATTTAGTTTTTCCAAAACTAGAGGCAAAAGATATTTTTTTCTTATTTTTTGGAACAAACGAAAGGTAATATGGTCTTTCTATTCTACCATTTATATCACTATTCCAGATTTGATCACTACCTGAAATATATAAATCTGCCTCTGGACAATTTCTTATCAATTCATCTTCTGATAAATACCTTTCATCTGTTGTCTTAACATATAATTCAAGAAATTTTTCAAATACTCTCTCCATTTTGTCAAAGGATGGTTTAAGTATCAGTGGAAAAAAATATTTAAAAATCGGCCTATGTGCCAGATGAGACTCACTTAATATTTTTTTTCTAAATCCATCATTATCTGTTCCAGGACGTTGATAGTCTATTACCAAAACATCATATCCAAATTCTTTAAAGACCATCGTTGTGGCATACGTCTGGAAAACAGAACCATAATTTTTTATATTATGACAAGTTATTAATGCTGCTTGTTTCATATTGCAAATTCTCCTTTAAATTTCTTACAGTATCTATATCTCATAGCAAACATACATGCTTCTGTAAATCCACGAAGAAATGCAAGGTTAATTACATTAAACTGTCCAATTAATAATAAAATTAAAAGTCCTCCAATCTGCAAAAATGCGGTAATAATCGTTGTAAGTGTTGTTTCTTTTTCTTTCCCAATTGCTCCTAAAGCAGGCCATCCAAAAAGTATTGATGGAAACGAAAAGAATAACAGTGGAATAAATGCTCTGAGCAATGGTACTGCAGTAACATATTTTTCTCCGCCAATTATCAATAATGCATATTTTGCAACCACAAATGTAAATATACATCCCACAGTCACTATTGACATAAATACTTTTGCTGTTTTTTCTACTAATTTCCAATTCTTGTTCTTTACCATTTGCGGATAAATTCCATCTGTAATAGGTGAATACATTGACTGCACAGCCGAAACCATTTGCATACAAACGCTCCACTCTGCTACTTGTTCTGTATTTATAAATAACCCAATCATAAGAGTATTTAATGCTGTAAACGTAGTAGTTGCCATATTAGACAAAAAGAAAATTGCAGAATCTTTTAATTTTTGAAATGCATTTTTTAAACCTGTAACTTTAATTCCAATTCCTCTTTTTTTCATTTCAATAAATACTAAAATTACCGCTAGTATCGAGCCAATTATATCTAGGCAAGGAATCCATATCATGTCATTATCACTTTTTACAACTACAAATGTAAGTATTGCCGCAATTGCACGCATTAACACATAACGTAACGTTATGACATGCATCTCTTCAATTCCTCTAAATAAAAAGTCCATCAAAAAACAAGTCAATGCAACAACAACAAATGATAATATTGTATACAAAACATTACTACGAAGCATAGGTATAGTGGCAATCATAACTAATAAAGAAACAAAAGCTACTAAAACTAATATGAGCTTAGCTACAAGCGTATCTCCTACAACTTCGCTAATTGCTTTTTTATCTCCCTGTACCTTGACTATATCTTTTGTAGCTGATAATAAGAAGCCAAAGTCAACTACAATTTGCATATACTGCATGACCGCTTTTACATACGAAACAACTCCATAACAATCTTTAGATAATACTCTTGTCAAGTATGGAAGTGTTACTAAAGGTAATATAATTTTAGTTATATTCATTATGTATAGCATAGTCGTATTTTTTACAAGTATTTTCGATGTTTCCCCCTTATTCATTCTTGCTCCTTTCAATTACCAAACTCTCTATGCTTGCACTGAGGTAGGTTACTATTCTACAGCTTAATCTTCCATCAATAGATGAACCTTGTCTGCCAAATCTAATCTCATTCAAAGTTGGAAATCCTTGCACAGTCGATTCTTGATATGTAAGCGCAAAATATTGCTACGCTGCCCATGAATCACGCTTGCACCAAAATGATA
>ERZ832973.782-NODE-782-length-32771-cov-263.502017_pt1 | contig 32771 bp, 30 predicted proteins | sample MGYA00519950_ERZ832973 | MGnify/ENA primary metagenome ERZ832973 (study PRJEB31850, sample SAMEA3708734) | human gut metagenome | biome: human gut; feature: human-associated habitat; material: faeces | place: China | collected 2014 ... | reverse complement strand
AATGGTGCAGTTTTCTGAACTTCTTCGATTCCAGCATCAAGTTTGAACTGTCCTTCGTGAACATGGCAACCGACAGCACCGAGTTTGAAAAGAGCATCCGTATTCCGTTCCAGAAGGACGGTTTCGACGATGTTCGTGCCGAGTATTCCCAGATGCTGCGCCAGCAGCTTGCCAAGGGCAATAATGGTCTGACCAAGACCAAGTTCATCACCTTTGGCGTGGAGGGCGAGAGCATGGCGCAGGTCAAGCCCCGGCTCGACCACATCCAGAATGACCTGCTGAACAACTTCCATCGGCTGGGTGTGCAGGCAAAGCCCCTGAATGGTGTCCAGCGGCTGAAACTCATGCACGATATGTTCAACATGGACGGTGCCAGCAAGTTTCACTTCGACTGGAAAGACCTTGTGAAAAGCGGCCTTTCGGTGAAGGATGCCATTGCACCCACCGCCTTTGCCTTCAAAAATTCCCGGACGTTCCAAATGGGCGGCATCTACTGCGCCGCCAGTTTTTTGAGCATCACGGCATCCGACATCAGCGACCAGCTTTTGAAGGATTTTCTGGACATGGATTCCAGCCAGATCGTTACGATGCACATCCAGTCCGTTGACCAGAACCGTGCCATCAAGACGGTGAAGCGCACCATCACGGAACTGGATCGCAGTACCATTGAGGAACAGAAAAAGGCCATCCGTTCAGGGTATGATATAGACATTCTGCCGTCAGATTTGAAAACCTACGGCAGAGATGCCAAGGCTCTTTTGAAGGAATTGCAGAGCCAGAACGAGCGAATGTTCCTTGTCACGTTTCTGGTGCTGAACACCGGACGCACGGAGCAGGAGCTGGAAAACAACGTCTTTCAGGCCAGCTCCATCGCCCAGAAGCACAACTGTAATCTCTGCCGATTGGATTTCCAGCAGGAGCAGGGGCTGATGTCCTCGCTGCCGCTGGCAGACTGCCAGATCGAAATTCAGCGAGGGCTGACCACCAGCAGCACGGCCATTTTCATCCCCTTTACCACGCAGGAACTGTATCAGTCCGGCAAGGAATCCCTGTACTATGGCTTGAATGCCCTGTCCAACAACCTCATCATGGTTGACCGGAAGAAGCTGAAAAATCCCAATGGGCTTATCCTCGGCACTCCCGGTTCTGGCAAAAGTTTCTCGGCAAAGCGTGAAATTGCAAACGCTTTTTTGGTGACGGACGATGATATTATTGTGAACGATCCCGAAGGCGAATACTCGCCGCTGGTGAATCGTTTGAAGGGTCAGGTCATCAAAATCAGCCCCAACAGTACCCAGTTCATCAACCCCATGGACATTAACGCCAACTACTCCGAGGAGGATAATCCGCTTTCCCTGAAAGCAGATTTTATTCTTTCCCTGTGCGAACTGGTGGTGGGCGGCAAGGAAGGTCTGCTGCCGGTGGAGAAAACCGTCATTGACCGCTGTGTGCATCTGATTTACCGCAAATATTTTGCGGACCCCTGCCCGGAGAATATGCCCATCCTTGAGGATCTGTACAACGCCCTGCTCCAACAGGATGAAAAAGAAGCCCACCATGTTGCTACGGCGTTGGAAATCTACGTCAAGGGCAGTCTGAATCTGTTCAACCACCGCACCAATGTGAACGTCAACAACCGCATCGTCTGTTATGACATCAAAGAACTGGGCAAGCAGATGAAGAAGCTCGGTATGCTCATTGTGCAGGATCAGGTCTGGGGGCGTGTCACGGCAAACCGCAGCAGCGGAAAGTCCACACGGTATTATATGGACGAGATGCACCTGCTTTTGAAAGAGGAACAGACTGCGGCGTATTCCGTGGAGATTTGGAAGCGTTTCCGTAAGTGGGGCGGTATTCCCACGGGGTTGACTCAGAACGTGAAAGACCTTCTTTCTTCCCGTGAAGTCGAGAATATTTTCGAGAACAGTGACATGATCATCATGCTGAATCAGGCGGCAGGCGACCGGCAGATTCTCGCAAAGCAGCTCAACATCTCGCCCCATCAGCTTTCCTATGTGACCCACTCCGGCGAGGGCGAAGGGCTGCTGTTTTTCGGCAATGTGATTCTGCCCTTTGTTGACCGCTTCCCCACCGATCTGGAACTCTACCGCATTATGACCACCAAGTTAGGTGAAGTTTCGGAGGGGCAGAAATGAGCAATCCGAAGCTGAATCTCAAAGAGGAGCCGTCCGCAAAAAAGACCCGCTCTCCCCCGAAAAAAGCCAAGGTGGAGCAGTCGGTGCCCAAAAAGAAAAAGCTGAAAACCGATGCGGATAAAGCTGCGGAAAAGGCACAGTATCTGCGGTTTGGCAAGGCGGAACTGACCCCGGACGAGCTGAGCCGGTTGAGCAAGGCGCAGAAGCGGGAAATGTACGCCGCCCATGCCGCCCGGTCTGCGGTGCACCGGGAGGTTGACCAATACGAGGATGAAAACGTTGGTGTGCAGGCGTTGAGCGAGGGCGAAAAAGCAGCTGGAAATGTCCGGGATATTTCCAAGAGCCGCTATGCCCGGAAGCTCAAGAAGAAAGCCAAAATGCAGGGCAAGAAGGGTGCCAAAACCGCAAAATCTTCCGTTCAGAGGCCGACTACGACACAAGATGCAGGCGCATCCGGCACCGGCGAGGATGGCTCCAACTGGCTTTCACGCTGGAAACAGCGGCAAGAAATCCACAAAAGCTACTATGCCGCCGCCCGTTCGGGCACGGCGGCGCAGACCGCAGGCGGCAAAGCAGCATCCAACGGTGCATCTGCCGCTCGGTCCGGCGTGGAACAGGCGGTAGAAAAGGGCAAAACTGCCGTCAGCACCGCCGTAAAGGGGCTGGTGAATGCCGCAAAAGGCAACGCACACGTTCTGGTGATCGTGGGCGTTTTTCTTTTGCTCGTCCTCATGGTGATGTCGGGCTTTTCCTCCTGCGGTATCCTCTTTTCGGGCGGCACACAGGTGTCCGGGCAGACCATATACTCTGCCGAGGATCGGGACATCTGGGGTGCAGAGCAGGACTACAAAAAGCTGGAAAAGGAACTGGATAAAAAGATCAAGCGCACCCCCACCGACCACCCCGGCTACAACGAGTACCAGTACCACCTTGACCCCATTGAACACGACCCGTGGCAGTTGACCTCTTTTCTCACGACTCTGTATGACGATTACACCCGGTCAGAGGTGCAGGGCAAGCTGAAGGAGACCTTCAAAAAGCAGTACAAGCTGACCACATGGGTGGAGGTGCAGATTCGGTATAAGACGGTCTGGGTCATCAGTCCGGCAGGTATCCCTGTTCCTACCCAAGTGCCGTATGAGTACAAGATTTTCCACACCAAGCTGGTGAACCGTGGCTTGGAGGTGGTCATCCGGGAGGAACTGGACAACGACCAATGGAAACGCTACGAGATCTTTCAGGACACCTTGGGCGGCAGACCGTATCTGTTCAACGGCGGACTGCCGCCCGGTGGCTCCGATGGCTCCGGCACACCCGGTATTGATTATCAGGTTCCGGCAGAAGCCCTGACCGACAGCGAATTTGCCGCCATCTACAAGGAGGCGCAAAAGTATGTGGGCACACCCTATGTGTGGGGCGGCTCTACCCCGGAAACCGGTTTTGATTGCAGCGGCTATGTCTGCTGGGTGTACAACCAGAACGGCTACGATGTAGGGCGCACTACCGCCAACGGTCTGTGGAACAAGAGCCAGCACATCTCCGAAGCCGATGCAAAGCCCGGTGATCTGGTTTTCTTCAAAGGCACCTATGACACCCCCGGCATGAGCCATACTGGAATCTATCTCGGCAACGGCATGATGGTCAGTGCCGGAGACCCCATCAAGTACGCAAACATTCACTCGTCCTACTGGGAGAAGCATCTCGCCGGGTTCGGACGGCTTTCAAAATGATTGGAGAAGTTACTATGAGCGAAAAATCGGATAAACTGCGGGCGATGCTGGCAAAAGAGAAAGAACGCCGCATCAAGCTGAACAATCGCATCGAGATTCTGGAGCGGCGCATTCAGGAGGAAGATTCTGCCGAGGTCAACGAGATGGTGCGGACTGCAAAGGTCACGCCGGAACAGCTCGCCGCCCTGCTGCGGCAGTCTGCCACCACCACCCCGAACCCTGCTGCGCTGTCTGCCGTGGGTGCAACTTTCGAGAAGGAGGATGCAGATGAAGATTAAGAAACTGAGCGCACTGCTGGTATCGGCGGTGCTGTGCGCTGGCATGGCAGCTCCCGCCTTTGCCTTTGAGGGCGAAGCTGCCCCGGTGGAGCAGCCGGTTCTGCCGGAGGCGGTGGAGGATGTTGTCACCGTCACGGACGAAATCTCTGGTGCCCTGACCCCGGAGGGCAACCTGACGCTGGTGGACGACTACCACACCAACTATTCCGATGGCAGCGGACAGCAGTTCATTACGCTGGTCAGCAAATCCGGCAACACGTTTTATCTGGTCATCGACCGCAACGCCAAGGGGCAGCAGACTGTCCACTTTATGAATCTGGTGGACGAAGCCGACCTGCTGGCGCTGATGGAAGAAGAAGCTGCGGATGCCTACACTGCCGAAAAAGAAGCGGCAGCGCAGGCTGAACAGGACAAGCTGAAAGCCGAGGAAGAAGCCAAGAAAGCCGCAGAGGAAGTGGCAACCGCAGAGCCGCCCAAGGAGAACAAAGTGACAAAGTACGCTGGCGCATTTCTGGGTGTAGTTGCTCTGATTGCGCTGGCGGCAGGCGGCATTTTCTATGCTTTCACAAAGCAGAAGCAGAAAAAGCAGGCCGAAAAAGAAGCCCTTGACCCCGATGCAAACTACACCGAGGACAAGGGCGATTTTGAGATTCCGACCGATGTGCCGGATGAGGACGAAGCCCCGGACGAGCAGGACAATGAACCTATCTGATTTCAAGGCGGCGTTTGCCGCCGTACATATTGCAATCAGAAACAGAATGGAGGGATTTTTATCGCAAAATTAGTCGTGGCAGAAAAGCCCTCGGTGGCCATGTCCTATGCAAAAGTCCTCGGTGCGACCAACCGCAAAGACGGTTATCTGGAGGGCAACGGCTATCTCGTCAGCTGGTGCGTGGGGCATTTGGTGGAACTTGCTCCACCCAACGTATACGATGAAAAGTACGTTAAATGGAGTGTGGCCGACCTGCCTATTCTGCCAGAGAAATGGCAATACCTTGTGTCTGCCAGCACCAAAAAGCAGTTTGGCATTTTGAAAAAGCTCATGCACCGCCCGGATGTGGACAGCGTGATCTGCGCTACGGATGCAGGATAGTGCGGTTGGGTGACTCAAGAGAAAGAAAAAAGAGACCTCATCTCGTCAAAAAACTAAATCATAAAAGCATCAAAGAGGGCATTCAAATGAAACAAAATCGAATTTTTGACCAGAATAGTTCTCAAAAAGCACGTTCTTGGCACTATAATATGGACACCAACCGAGCGGAAGCCCAGTTCGCTGATGGCTCTGCCATTGCCATTGACTGCCTTGCCATCGAGGACGAATACGGCAATACCCCGGCACAGCGAGCTGAACTTGATTGGCTACTATACAACAAGCCCTTGGAGTGCGTCCAGCTTGTGCTGAGTGGTGAGATTGAGCATTATCTCTCACTTGGCTGTGACCATGGCAAACTGAAAGACTAACCTCTAAATAGGCCAAACAACCCGCTACTTGCAGTCGCTGCAAATGGCGGGTTGTTTGCTTATTTTAAGTTTTTCCTTTGCTCATAGTAGTGCAAAATCAATGTAGTGCAAAATCAATGGCCCAACGGTCAAAGAAATCACAAATATCAGGCAAATCTACTGGTTTCTTATAAATGTCATTCTAAAATTCAATGGATTTTGCTATTTCTAGCACTTGTTTTTTCGACACGAAAGTCGATTTAACCCTATATTTTATGTATCTCTCGATGATTTCAAGTTTGCCATTTTGGGGGCTTGATTATTGAGAAAATTCTAAATTCCAAAAAGGTCTATCATTTTCATCAATCGCATCGTTATTGAGAATAAGCACTGCACCACCACTTAACAGAGGAGGCAGCTGTAAATAGCTTATATTATTTATTGAGAAAATGAAACGCTATTGCAACAGTTGAATACTGTATATTTTATCAAATTGATACGGATCTGATAGCAACACCTTACCGTTTGATATCACAAGAATGCTTTCGCCTTCTTTAAGATACGACAACTGAAGATTTCCTTTCAAGTAGTTTGATACGCCATAAATTATATAATTGTCATCCGTATCATATAATTGATTTTTTGCAGTCGCATAAATACAATTGTTCTTCAGGTCAACTTCTTCAATTATAAGTTCCGATTTTTTTCTTCCGAATGTATTCGATTGAAATAGAATGCAGAGAACCACTGCCACAAATGCTATGCCAACCATAATCTTCCGTTTGCATTTCATTTTATCAACCTCTGTATGAAAGGAACAGCGTATAAAGCGATTGTGTTATTCTCAATGCCCCTGTATAAGAAGTTGGATATGAAGAACCATCAATTGTGCTTCCATCTTTATGGATTCCGATAGCTACATACCCAGCTCCAGAAATATATTCTACAAGAGGACCACCACTAAAGCCACCTGTCAAATCCCAATCGCTCTTGAGATATTTTGAAGTCTGACTTCTAATATACCCAGAAGATTTACACATCCGATATCTCGCATCGGCACCATTTATTTGGCTCGGATAGCCATAAGCATACACCAACTGTGATGATGAATAATTGCTAGACTGCCAATGTAACCCAAGCCATCCCGTTTTCGTTCCTAAATTATTCTTGAGCGTAATAATCGCCCAATCCTCCGAACTTGTTCCAGCAAGATAAGAATCACTAACAATCATCGAACTTGCCGATACATTTTCGCTTCCAAAAGGTTTACTATTATCAGATCGAGCAGGTGCGACATTTACCGACTTAACGTAGGCTTTTTCCTTTATACTGTATAGATTATGTGCTGCTGTTGCAAGTGCATTAGGCCCAATCATAAATCCAGAACCATAATTTGTCCCTCCATTATTGGTCGTTATCTGTAGGCATACCGTACTACAATATGGTGTTGCCGTTGGATTATCAACAACAGTGATATCATTGCTTCCGATAATCGCATACAGATCGGATAGATCAATATCCGAAATCTTTCCATTTGGAAAATAGCCTGCAGTTGTCTCTCCATCCGTGAAGGAATTGGTTTCAACTATAATTTCCTCTATAGATTCTTCTTTTGTATCAAAATCGTATCTATGGTATCTCTCGATATGAGATTTGCTTCCATCACTTTGATTATCTGCAAAAGCAGTCAGCCCAGAGTTAAGCTCCATTGAAGAAAGAGCCACAATCCCACTTGCTTTCAAAAAAATTCTACGAGATATTTTTTCACTAGCTATTTTAATTTTCCTTCTTTACTTTTAGAGTATACACAAGATTTCTTATACATCAGTTGCTCTGCATTGGAAACACCTCCGTAAAATTTTTCATACGTTAGAGCCATCCTTATTTTAGATTTCAACTTTTACTTTCGCAAAAAAATAAATACCACTGATTTTTTATCCAATAGCCGTGCTAAGATTTATCTCTATGGGATTCAACACATGCGTCTGCTGGCACAACCAAGCCCAATTGTTCACTGTAGTAGTAAACAAGTCGTCATAGTTGTTGTCATATGCAAAATCAAATGTGTCATGAACGGTAATCAAGTAATACATTATAGAATTACCAATCATGAAGCCTGTTCCAGAGGTGCTTACCCTATGCAATGCATAGAATAAATCTGCATTATCAGACTTTTGAATTGTAAAAGACCAACTTCCTCCACTAAAATCTTTCAAGCCACTATTAAGTACTTTGTTTTTATAATTATTAAAAACTGTTGTCGTGTTTAACTTGTCAAGCAATGGCGTCGAAGAATCCGTCACACTCTCAGAATAGTCAATATTATATACAGAGAATTCAACCATAAGAGCCGCACATTCATATCCCTTATCCCGTGCAATTTGCGCAGCTGCCAACCATGCAAGCTGTGTATTATTTAACAAATTTCCAGATGCACGTGTTTGATCTTCATCTTTCATCTTATCGATAAACTTATTTAATTCATCTATCGACATTCCCGAAAAATCAACATGATACTTATCATTCATGCTTTGAATAACAGGATTGCTAGCTTTACGGCTGCTTATGTTAGCAGCATAAGACACAGTATTTATCGAAAACAAAAAACACACTGAAAGAATTAATGATACGAACCTCTTCATAACGAACCTCCTTAAATTCTGTACTCTACTATATAAATTGTGTGCTTCTCATCATCCCAGACAACGAGACTAAAATTCACATCTTCAGAATGTAAAAGCAATGTATTCATTTCGGCTTCCGAGCGTAGTTCCTTATGCTGACTATTATCATAAAGAAAAAAATTTCCACTTGCAATTTCAGGAATCACAAAATCTAATCCAAAATATGACGACACATTTTTTAATATAGAAGATATGGTTGGAGAATCATTAATTTTCTCCCATGAATCGAGTTGATGAATAATTTTGGCTGCATCCACATCGTAGTATACCGCTAACATTATCCCATCATTTTGCAATCCGCCATAAGCCTCATATATCAACGATTCAGAGTATGTTGCTTTTCCAATTTTGAATTGTTTCAAATAATCTCGTTTTTCATATTTGCTTTTTCTTCCAAGCATAAAGCCCAAAAGCAAGCACAGTGCGACTATAGCTAGGTATCGGATAACTCGCGTTGGTCTCGCCTTTATAATTACCTCACACCTTTCTAACTTGCTGAAATATATAACAAACTCCACTTATCTACTGGTACTTCCGGTAATGGTTTCGCTCCGTCCATCGGAATAGCTAAAGGTCGCAGAATACTCAAGCCTATAAGATTTTCCGGGCTTAGTGTTAAAGCTACTGCTCACCATGCAGGTTGAGGTCGTGCTGCTGTTTGAGCAGCTACTTACTTTTTGCCATGTTCCAATTGTCCCCTTTTCATAGAGAACGCCTGAAACGCTGATTTTCTTTACTCCAGTTCGAGTCTGGGCATCAACCTGATAGTATGTTTGGTAAATAGATCCGTTGACCGTACTATCGCCTACATACCGTTCAGACTTTTCAGCGGCCATTGCGGTGCAGGCAAAGCTCAAGAGAATCACCGCTGAAACAACAATGGACAACAAACGCTTTTTCGACATAGACATACACCTCCGTTTTTTTGCTCCCATCAAGAGCCTTTGTATAATCAACGCAATTCGCATTCGCTTCGTTTCAATTTTCAGGAGAAAATTTTTCAAATTTTCCATCTTTGTAAGTTCAGACAAAAAGAAAGCCAGACATTTGTGAACTCTCACAAGTGTCCAGCTTTCTTAACGGATACCTTCCGCAATTTTCATAATCTCATCGTATGGAATGTTTCCCATAACGGTATGTGTAATCCCCCGATGTTCCCAACTTAGAGTATAAACATTCTTTCCATGTTCATCCGTACTGGTTCCAAGTACACCATCTGCTTCTCCGACCTTTACGGTTTCGTACACTGTATGCTCATTATCAAACAGGGACTGCTGCCCTGGCTGGATAATTGAGCAACGGACTGTGTAGCTTTCCTCTGTTTCTTTTGACGAGTAAACATGTAAAAAGTTTTCTGCTCGCTCAAATTTCTGCACATCGTCCATTTCAAAGCCGTTCGGCACATAATGGTCGCTGTATCCATCCGGGAGCCACTCCAGCGGTTCGCCATCCACCTGATAAGTCAGCTGCATCTCAATGGGCAGAAATTTTTGAATCATCGTATAGACTGCCCTGCGGAAATCAGCGCTGACCGCAAGAGCACCAACCGTCAGCATTACGAGTGTCAATGCCGCAATTAGTACTCGTTTCAACACTGGGTGGTGCTTTTTCTTCTTTAAGGCCTCTGTCATTCGTTCGTCCCATTGGGACGTATCTGGGTAGATTTCCTCAAACTGCTTTGGCGTTGGAAGCGAATCCAGTTCTCTTTGCGCATCTGCACGAAGTGCCATCATCAAAGCCGCATCAAATGAAATGTCTGTCCGCTCACTCATGGCTGTTCATCTCCTTCCATAATAGTTTTCGTCCTCGAAAGAGCCGTGTTCGTACCACTTCATCCGTTAATCCCAGCGATTTTGCAATCTCACGGTTTGTATATCCCATTGCCAAAAGGCGTAGCGGATCACGGTACATCGGTTTCATTTGGCCAATCAGTTCTGTTAGACGTTCAATGTTATCGGTGCTAACTGCTGCATCATCCGGCACCGGAGCGGCATCTGGTTCGTTTGGGACATCTTCCAGCAATTCTTCTCGTTGTTTGCGAAGCATATCATATGCACGGCTTCTACTACAACTAACGAGATAAGCAGCGAGTTCGTGACAGTTTTCTCGATGAATTTTAGAAAAATTTTTTGCAACGTACAAAAATACCTCTTGTAGCACATCCTCTGCCAGATACGAATCATCCATGATTTTGTAAGCGGTATGGTAAACCAGCCGTTTGTATGTATTGTACACCTCGGTAAAATCTTCTTCAAAGTTTCGATCATCAAGCACACTTAGATATAACGCAAGCAACGCAGTCACCTCTATTCACATTGATTGTGTGTAGTGTACCACGAACCAATAAAAATGTCGAATACAACCAACTTTTGAAAAGGAGCGTGATGCCATTGACCCAACCGAAAACCGATCTCGCCTATCTCCGCAGCGAGAAAGCCAAAGCAGAACAGCAGCTGCGCTACTACCAGCACCGGGAGAAAATTCTGGAACACCAGATACCGGAGCTGACCCGCAAGGCCCGTGTGCATCGGCTGTGTACCCGTGCCGGAATGCTGGAAAGTTTTCTGATTGCGCCGGAAGAACTCACCAACGATCAGGTGATGGAGCTGCTGAAAATTGCGTTCCGTCAGCCGGAAGTTGCGCTGGCTCTTGCAAAGATGATTCACGACCTGCACGAAAGCCGCAGCGTTCCGCACCCTTTAGAATAAAGGGCGCAATTATACACCGTTCCGGTGAAATTGCGGTCTTGCAGACGGCTCGATGAAATCGAAGCTGGCGTTTGTGCGCCAGCCCGATTCCATCCCAAGGAAAACTGCATTTTCCTTGCGCTGCTTTGCAGCTATCCTTTTGCGGCTCCCGCCTGAGATCGAAGCGCATGGCACTCCGTTCTAAGGCGGCGAGCAAAACCGAATACAATTCCAGACCGTTCACCAAGAGCAATCTTGCTGGGCGGTCTTTTTGTTTGGGGGTGATGCCTATTCCGTGTCCGCATTTCAAAATTACCATCGTCAAGCGCAGCCAAGGGCAGTCCGCTGTTGCCGGGGCCGCTTACCAAAGCGGCGAACGGCTGTTCAGCGAGTACGACCAGAGAACAAAATTCTACAACAAGAAGAAAGAGCTTGTCCACGCTGAGATCATGCTGCCATCCTATGCGCCGCCCGGATATGCAGACCGGGCGACCCTCTGGAACGCCGTAGAAGCTGTGGAGAACCAGTGGAACTCCCAGCTTGCCCGGCGCATCGTGCTGGCGTTCCCGGTGGAGGTGCCGAAGGAGCAGTATTTGTCCATGATAAAAGAGTTTTGTCAGGAGCAGTTTGTTTCCAAAGGGATGATTGCCGACTTTGCCATCCACGACAAGGGAGATGGAAACCCACACGCTCACATTCTGCTGACGCTCCGGGCAATAGATGAACACGGCAAGTGGCTCCCGAAAGCCAGAAAGGTGTACGACCTTGACGAGAACGGTGAGCGCATCCGGCTCGCTTCCGGCAACTGGAAGTGCCACAAGGAAAACACGGTGGACTGGAACGACCAGAAGTATGCCGAGGTCTGGCGGCATGGCTGGGAGACCATTACCAACCGCTATTTGGAAGCGGCTGGCCGCCCGGAACGTGTTGACCTGCGCTCCTTTGAGCGACAGGGCATCCAGCAGATACCGACCGTGCATCTCGGTCCCGCCGCACACCAGATGGAAAAGCGTGGAGTGGAAACTTTTCTCGGCAACCTGAACCGGGATATTCGCGCCGCCAATAGCCTGATGCAGTCCATCCGCAGTGCGATTCGTGGGCTGCAACGCTGGATCGCAGACCTGAATGAAAAGAAGCAGATTCTTTTGGATGCACTGGAACAAGCCAAGGAGCCAATGCTGTCCGACCTGCTGGTGGATTACTTCAACCTCCGCAACGAGCAGCGCAGCGATTGGTCTGGCAAGGCAAAACTGAAATGCACTGTCCGAGACTTTGAGGAAGTCAAACGGGCGGTGGACTATCTGAAAGCCCATTCTCTGAACACCATCGAGGATCTGGATACCGCAATTTCTAACCTGAACCAGACCGCCGCCCCTCTCCGTAGGCAGTTGAAGCAGAACGAAAACCGTATGCGGGCAATCGCCCAGATCAAGGATGCTGCCGCCGCCCATGCCAAGCTGAAGCCCATCCACGACACCTTTATCAAGAAGAACTTCAAGTTGACCAAGGACGCTTATGCCGCCCAGCACAAAGAGGAGCTGGACACCTTTAATAAAGCTGTCCGCACTCTGATGAAACTGAACGGCAGCACAGCGGTAGATTTTTCGGCATTGGATGCCGAATTTTCTGCGCTGCAATCCGGCAGCGCAGAACTGCGTACCAAACTGGAAACCTTGCAGCCGGATGTCTCTGCCCTGAAAAATATCCGCAAGTATATCGACATGGTGCTGAATAAGCAGCAGCTTTCCACACCGGGCGGCAAGCCCCCGGAGAAGGAATCGGTGCTGAAACAGCTGGAGCAGCTTCAGCAGAAAAAGTCCAACTACAAAACGATTTCTACCACCCCAAACCGCGAAGAATCGCTCTAAACGATCTTTCTGTCACCGATATGCCGTTGCAATCAGTGGCAGAAGTACATAATTCATTTGTTTTTTGCTGGCTTTTGGCTATTCTCGCTGGCTAGTGAGTAGAGGCGTACTTTTAAGGCAGAAATTTTCTCCAACACCCCCCATTTTAGGCCACTTTTTCTGTTAATAGTAGAAGCGCCTCTTTGAAAGCCGGTCATTTGTGACCTTTTTGTTAATTCTCAAAAAGATGGTTGTCTTTGGGCTGTTTTCGTTGCCTACCTATTGAGAGGATTTTTTCAAAAGCGGAGATTTGGTCTCAAGAATTACAATTCAATTACAAGTTTCTCACCAATGCTACGAAACAGGCGTTCTCGATGCCTACCAAGTGTAGGGCATCTTTTTCAAGACCATTCTCGGACTATTATGACGTTTTGTTTACAAAATTGCTTGCAATGCTACGAAATGGCCTTTTTCATCGGCTACCAAGTAGAAGGATGTTTTTCGTCCGTCAAAGTCCAGAAATCTTCCATATGTTCCTTGACAAGTGAATAGTTCAATCGTCCGGTACTTCACAAAAGGTACTTCTGTAACTCGCAGCCCGGTCATAACGAAGACGGGGTGGCTGAAATGCCAATGGTGCGGTGCAAGCCCGCCGCCGGACGATTCCCCACTCCTAGGGAAGTCGAGGACCAATATGGGAGACCTTAACTTATTAACGCAGTTGAGCACTTGTTTCGTGCTTTTCTGCGACTGGAGAATTGGAACCCTCCAATTCTCGTTACATACTCTTTGTTCCTGATTTCTGCTTCAGCTGGAGGTGATCAACATTTCAGAATATCTTACCACGCAAACTCCGCTGCCGCCGTTTCTCCCATACCCATGCTTCCTTTTGGAACTTGACCTGAGTCAGACTGCAAAAATGACTTATGTGTTGCTACTCGACCGTGCCACACTCTCGCAGAAAAATCTCTGGATAGATGAACGTGGATTCGTGTTTGTCATTTTTACGATTTGCTCTTTGGCTGAGCAGCTAGGGCGCAGCACTGTCAGTGTTTCCAGTGCGCTTAAGGAATTGGACGCTGCGGGATTGATTGAGCGCAGACGAACGCGGTTTTCTTCGCCCAATCACATCTTTGTGAAAATTCCAAATGTTGAATAGTTCTGCGTTTTTCACGATTCAAGAACCGCCAAAATCACGATTCTGTGATGCAGATTCTTAATGGCATCTGCAAAAGATATTTTTCCTATGCAGTATAGCAGCCTTTAAGACTGTATCGAAGAAAACTTTCACCTAACCAACGTAATAAAACAAAAAGAGAAAAACGAATAGAATCCATCCATTCCTTTCCGTATTTGCACCACATGAATGAGGAGGTCTGCCCTTGAACAAAGAAAAATCTGAGAAGAAGCCCACCACACGCAAACGTGCGCCGAGAAGTCCGAAGTCCGTGCGCCTGATCGTGGAACGCCATTATATCGGCAATGTGCCGATGAATACGCTTTTTCAGCGGCTTGTGGAAGAAGAAATTCGTAAAACTGCCGAATCGTATCTCGCCGCTGGCTAATTGGACGTTTTACTGCGGAAAAGGGCTTGCATCGTCACGCAGCATCCGCTACAATGTGATTGATGAGGTCTCTTTTCCATTATGGAGGTACACATGGAAAAGGACAAAAAAGTAACTGCTTTATACTGCCGACTGTCAAAAGATGACGGTTCAAACAGCGAAAGCCTGAGCATCCGCACTCAAAAGTCAATGCTTATGGAGTATGCCACACGCAACGGTTTCGGGAATTGCCAGTACTATGTTGATGATGGTTACAGCGGTACGAACTCTGACCGCCCTGCCTTTCAGGAACTTCTGGATGATATCCGGGAAGGAAAGGTGGCAACAGTCATTACCAAAGACCAGTCCCGACTTGGACGCAACCACATCGAAACCGGAACGTATATGGAAATCTTCTTTCCTGAACACGGTGTCCGCTATATTGCAATCAACGATGGTTATGATTCCAACGAGCAATCTCAGATGGATATTGCCCCGTTCCGAAACATCATCAATGAAATGTACGCCAAAGACACTTCCCGAAAGATCAAGAGTGCCCTTCGGACACGCAAGAAAAGTGGAAAGTATATCTCCAGCGGCGCACCGTTTGGCTACCAGAAAGACCCTGCCGACCACAATCACCTTGTGATCGACCCGAACACCGCCCCCGTTGTTGAGTATATCTATTCAATGGCAGAGGAAGGGCTGGGGCTTCACCGCATCGCCAAGCGGCTCCACGATGAAAAAGTCTTGAAGCCGTGTTACTACAAGAAAGAGATGTTTGGCCGCTTTATTGATGATGAAAAGATGTATGATTGGGACAGTGCCTATATCAGTCAGGTTCTGCACAGCCCAGTCTACGCCGGACACATCATCTACGAAGCCAAGCCCACCGTGTCCATGAAATCCAAAAAGCGGCGTTATATTCCGTTTGAAGAACGCGCTATCGTTCCGAATACACATGAAGCAATCATCCCACAAGACCGTTGGGAGAACGTGCAGCGAATCCTTTACAGCCGTTCCAGTAGTTTTATGTGCGATAAGACCGACTACGACAATATCTTCAAAGGCATCGTCCGCTGTGCAGACTGCGGCAGAACGATGTTAGTCAAGGTCGAGCACAGGCGCAAACGTAACAGTGTTCTGGATCAGACCTTTTATTGTTGCAGCACTTATCGGAAATATGGTGCGAAAGCCTGTGACTCGCATAATTTGGAAGCCCGTGTTCTGCATGAAGCTGTCTTTGCGGACATTCAGGCACACGCAAAGGCCGCTGTGAGCAATCGGGAAGCCCTTGTGAAGAAGATTGCAAATCAGATGCACCTCCGGGTGTCCTCTGACCGGGCGCAGCACAAACGGGATTTGAAGCAGTGTAAAGCACGAATCGCAGAAATCGAAGACCTGTATGCAAAACTTTATGAGGACGTATCAAAGGGACTTATCCCGGAGAAACGTTTTCAAATGCTTGCAGATCGCTACGACAAAGAACAGGCTGAACTGACCGAGAAGATTGAGCAGTACGAGCGGGAAGGCCGTGCTGAACACGATCAGCTGGACAAGATTCAGGATTTTATTGATGAAGTCAGCAAGTACGCTGGTATCACCGAACTGAACTATAAGATTCTGCATCAGCTGATTGACAAGATTCTGGTATCCAGAGCGGAAAAGGTCGATGGCGAATACGTCCAGAAAATCCAGATTTTCTACCGCTTTATCGGCCCATTGGATGCCATCGAGTAACAAAGTCAGAAAAGTCACCTCCGAGAACTATCCTACAGACGCAGGGCGTGAGGGCGAACTGATCTTCCGGCTTGTCTACCAGCAAGCAGGCTGCAAAAAGCCCTTCTCCCGCCTGTGGCTGTCCAGCATGGAGGAAAACGCTATCCGAGAGGGCTTTGCCCACCTTAAACCGTCAACTGAATACGATGCGCTGTACAACGCAGCACTCTGCCGGGAACGTGCCGACTGGATGGTCGGAATCAATGCGTCCCGGCTTTTTTCGTGTCTGTACGGTCAACCGCTGGCGGTGGGGCGTGTTATGACCCCGGTGCTCGCTATGACCGTGGTGCGGGAAGCTGCCATTGCCGCCTTTGTGCCGGAGAAATTCTACACGGTTGCCCTGACCCTTGCAGACGGCGGCACCGCATCCAGTAAGCGGTTTTCACAGAAAGCGGATGCTGAACTGCTGCTTTCCAAATGCCGAAAGGAGGAGCGTGTCACGGTACAGAAGATGGAACGCAAGGAGAAATCCGAAAGCCCGCCGCAGCTCTATGACCTTACCGCATTGCAGCGGGATGCAAACCGTCTGTTGGGATTTACGGCGCAGCAGACGTTGGATTATGCCCAAAGTCTTTACGAAAAAAGGCTCATCACCTACCCCCGCACAGACAGCCGGTTTTTGACGGAGGATATGGCGGCATCCCTTCCGGGGCTGGTGACGGACACGGGTAGGGCGTTTGCTGTGGAAGAGCCGTTTCCCATTCATGTGCAGCAGGTCATCAACGGCAGCAAGGTCACCGACCACCATGCGCTGCTGCCCACGAAAAGCATGGCAAAAGCAGACCTTGCCGCCCTCCCTGCCGGAGAGCGGAATATTCTGCGGTTGATTGCCGCACGGCTGCTCTGCGCCGTGGGTGAGCCGCACCGCTATGCAGAAACCACGCTCACCACCATCTGTGCCGGGGAGGGATTTTCCGCAAAAGGCAAGATGGTGCTGTCCGAGGGATGGAAAGCGGTGGAGCGAAAAATGCTGGGCGAATTGCTGGGCAAGCAGAAAGAACCGGCTGTTCTGCCCGATGTGAAGGAGCAGAGCCAGTGCAGCATTGCCGGTGCCGAACTGAAAGAGGGTCAAACGTCCCCGCCGAAATCCTACACGGAAGATACCCTCCTGTCAGCTATGCAGGCAGCGGGTGCGGACAGTATGCCGGAGGGTGTGGAGCGTCAGGGCATCGGCACTCCAGCCACCCGCGCCGCAACTATTGAAAAATTGGTGCAGAAGGGTTTTCTGGAGCGCAAGGGCACCAAGAAAACCAAGGTACTGCTGCCCACGGATAAGGGAAAAGCCCTCATCACCGTGATGCCCGAAGAAATCCAATCCCCGGAAATGACCGCCGATTGGGAAACAAAGCTGCTGCAAATCGGGCGTGGCGAAATGGAGCCGGAAACTTTTATGACTGAAATCAAAGAGATGATTTCCTCGCTGGTAACGACCACCGAGGCTGCGAAGGGAGCGAATGCACTTATGAAAAACAAAATCATTGGTATCTGCCCGAATTGCGGTGCAAATGTTGTGGAGCGTGAAAAGGGCTGGTTCTGTGAGAACCGGGAGTGCCGTTTCGTACTGTGGAAGGACAATGCGTTCTTCAAGCGTCTGGGCAAGCGGCTGGATGCTCATGCAGCGGACAAACTGCTGCGGGATGGCCGTGTCCGCCTGAAGGACTGCAAGAGCGCCAAGGGCAAGACCTACAATGCCACCGTGCTGCTGGGCACCGAACCTGATGGTCGCTGCAAGTTTTCGCTGGAATTTGAGAACGGGGGTTGCTGATGAAGGATGACGCTGTAATAAAGGACAACGAGGCGGTCTACCTCCTCAACGAGCAAACGTATCTGCATCTGCGGGAAAATCTCGCAGGTGTCGGGTACGAGGTTTTTGACAAGAACAGCCCTCTCCCGGTGGAGGAAGGGCAGATTCCACGGGAGGTTCTGGACAACACCCAGCGGCGTATCGAAACTGCCCGTGCGTACTATCTGGCAGAGCATCCAGACGAGCCTGTGGGGAGGATTCAGAACGTTGCCGTCACCACTTTGGAGAAGTTTCGCTCCGGGGTTCGCAGGCGCAGGAATTTGGCTCCACGTTCTCTGCCGGAAAATGATGTGCGGTTCATCGACCCGATGTACAACGAGTTGTTCCGGGTGCCGGACGGCGGAGTTGTGCAGATGACTTACCCGGACGGGCACCAGTACTCCGAGAAGGTCGAATACCTTGATGATTACCACATGAGGATCGGTTCCTCGGTGCAGCACATCTGCGAATTTGCAGAGCGCATGGCGCGCAGCCATGCCATCGTGGAACCGGAGCCGCTGACACAGCAGGAGCAGCGGGCATGGAATCTGGAATACGACTATTACCTCACCGTGCAGGCAGATAATAGCTCGTGGGAGTATGCTCTTTATCAGGGCGACTGCTGCCTGTTGGAGCGTGGACAAATTGATGCGCCCGAACTGATGATCGAGGAGGTGCGGGACGAGATCCTGTACAGCCACAATCTGCGGAACAAGGACTGCATCCCGCTCACTCAAGAGGAGTTTGCGCAGAAACTCGCAGACCGAAATGAGGTTCAGTCATACCGCATGAAGCAATTCCAGCAAAGCGGGCACGACTGCTATCTGGTCATGCAGCTGCAACAGGATGCAGACCCTGCACTTCGCTTTGCCGCCATGCGTTATCTGGAAAAGAAAAACATCGCTCCGTCCATTGAAAATTACGAGATCCTTTACCGGGGCAATCTCCCGGAGGGAAAGCGCAGCGTTCCGCAGGCAGAGCTGTTGGAGCAACTGTACCAGAAATTCAACTTCGCTCGCCCGACGGATTACCATGGGCACAGCCTGTCGGTCAGCGATGTGATCATGCTGAATCAGGATGGGAAAATCTCGGCGCATTATGTGGACAGCATCGGCTTCAAGGAACTGCCGGGATTTCTGGATAAAAAGGCAGAACGAACCTCGGTTCTGCAAACGCTCAAAGAGAAGTGCGATGCCCCGGAGTGCAATCCCACCGTCTGCCGGAAAGTGAGGGATGCCCATGAACTTTAATCACGAGGAACTCATGCTGATGATGCTCTACAACACCGGCACCCGGCTGGGGCTTATCCACGAACTGCGGCTGATGCAGTGCTACCTAATGCCCGATGAAACCGCCCTGCGGGAACTGTCCGAAGGCGTCATCGAGAAGCTGAAACTGCTGACCGATGCGGGGTTTGCCGAACTAGAATTTCCCCCGGACTGATTTTTGCCGCCTGCGGGCGGCGTACATAGGCTCTTTTGTTACGAAAAATTTTCGCAAACCGCAAGAAACTGGGCTTGATAGAATACTTCCATTCATGCTATACTAGAGCCAGCTTTAATGCACAGAAAAATAGAAAGCGGAGGATAGCCAATGGATACCCAAAAAAGATCACCCATCGACCGCCTGCTCTTTGCCACTTTTCTGAAAGGCCGTACTTCTTCCCGTGATGTATGGGAAGAAAAAGGCGATATGACCCCCGAAGATAACAAGAAGATCATCGAGGAGACCAACGAGATCATCAACGATGATTCCACCTATCCCTTCATCAGCTACCTGTCCGACCTGCTTGCAAAATCCAAGCCTTCCGATGATGATGTCAAGAAGCTGCACGACTGCATTGAAAAAGTTGCAGTTGCATTGGGGCAGGACAGCACCGATGTGTTCCGTGCGCTCCTTGCCAAGCTGATCGAGGAGCCGGAAGAAAAGCAGACCTTTGACCGTCTGCTGGAGATGGCAGAAAAGTTTGCTGCAAAACACGAATAAAATACCATAGATTCCATAAGTGAGTGACCTGAAAAGGCCGCTCGCTTTTTTGTTTACCATGAACTTGAAGGGAGGAACGCTATGCCAAGCAGAAGGTGCTGAAAGCCGACCACCAGAGCCAGAAATTCCGTCTGCAAGACAAGCTGCTGACCAAATTCCCGGCTGACATTCAGGAAACGAACGCCCACATTGCCGGGCTGAAAGCGGACGCACAGCTTGCCGCCGCCCATCCGCAGGTGCAAGAGGGTTTCTGCGGCATGACCATCAAGGGCGTGACCTACGATGAGAAAAAGACCGCCGGTGAGTGTCTGGTGCTTGCTTGTTCTGAACTGCCCAACGCCGAAGAAAAAGTCATCGGCAGTTACCGGGGCTTTGAATTGTCCCTGCGGTTCGATGCTTTCCGCACGGAGTATCAGGCACTTTTGAAAGGACAGCGGAAGTACACGGTGCCTTTGGGCAACGACCCACTGGGCAACATCATTCGTCTGGATAATTCGCTGAACAACTTCCCGGAGCGAATCACCGCCGCAGAAAACGAGCTGGATACCCTGCATCAGCAGCAGGCGGCGGCGCAGATCGAGGTTGAAAAGCCCTTCCCACAGGAGGAAGAACTGGCCGAAAAGTCCGCACGGCTTGCAGAGCTGAACGCCCAGTTGGATGTGGACGAAAAGAGCCACGAGCCGGAACAGGACGAGGAAGAACCGGAGGATGCACCTCGCCGCCCCTCGGTGCTGGCAGCACTGGAAGAAAAATCGGACAAGCCGGAGCCGGTGAAGCCCTTCCGCAGTTATTACGACAAGGACGGTGATGCCCGGTGAGGGAAAAGCGGAATGAAATCATTATCCTAAGAACCACAAAGGCGGAGAAGAACCGCATTTATGAGAAAATGCTGGGCATGGGCATCCGCAGCCTGAGTGCCTATATCCGCAAGATGGCGCTGGACGGCTACTGCCTGCATCTCGACCTGCCGCAACTGCAACGCATGGCATATCTCTTGCAGATGTGCAGCAACAATCTGAACCAGTACGCCAAAGCCGCCAATGAAAATGGTCGGGTCTACGCCGCTGACATGGAGGATCTGCGGCAACGGCTGGATGAGCTGATTGAGATTGGTCGGCAAATCCTCTCCCGGCTGGCAGAACTCTAATTTTTTCCCCGCAGTTGGAGAACTGCGGGGGTACATAAGGGTTGACATCCTTGCAAAGCAATCGTTGATACCTTTATAATCGGGGTGAAAGAAAGGCAGGTGCTGGATATGAGGTTCGTTTTTAAGATGATCGTTTTCCCGTTTTGGCTGCTTACGGCTTTCCTTGCGCTGATGCTGAAATGGACGCTGAACCTATCGGCGTTTGTGTTGGCACTGCCGATGCTGTATATTTTCGGCTGCGGCCTTTATACGCTGTACTGCCGGGAATGGCTGCAGTTTTTGATCTTGCTGGTGGCAGAGTTTGGCTGTTTTACGCTGATCTTCATGGGTGCTTTGATCGTAGAGGCAGCGGAGCGTTTTGATGGCAGGATTGCAGGATTATAAAATATTTATGCCGCCACTGTGCGGCATTTTCTTTTTGCCGGGAGGTGGTCAAACTGGCTGCAACAAGATTGATTGCACTGCACAAAAACAAGGGGAAATCCGTTGCGGCCTGCCTGAAAAGCCGCACGGATTACGCCCAGAACCCGGACAAGACACAGCAGGGCGAACTGGTCAGCAGTTACGAATGCAGTCCCCTAACCGTAGATGAAGAATTTATGCTCTCCAAACGCCAATACGAACTTGCCACCGGGCGCAGGCAGAAAAGTGATGTGATCGCCTATCAGATTCGTCAATCGTTCAAGCCCGGAGAGATCACCGCCGAGGAAGCCAATAAGGTCGGTTATGAGCTTGCCATGCGGTTTACCAAGGGCAAGTATGCTTTTATTGTGGCGACCCATACCGACCGGGAACACATTCATAATCACATCCTCTACAACTCCACCGCACTGGACAGTACCCGGAAATTCCGGGATTTTTTATTGTCCGGGCTGGCGGTGCAACGGTTGAGCGATTTGATTTGTCTGGAACATCAGTTGTCCGTTATTGAAATCAAGCCGTACCGGGCGCGGCAAAAGCGCACACTTTATCCACCCAAAGAAAGCAATCGTGACAAGCTGTGTTCTGTAATTGACGGCATCCTGCTGAACGAGAAGCCTGCAAATTTTGAAGCCTTTCTTCAAAAGCTGGAACAGCAGGGCTATGAAATCAAACGAGGAAAGCACACTTCGGTCAAAGGTGCACGGCAGAAACGCTTTATCCGTTTTCGCACATTGGGCGCAGGGTACAGCGAAGATGAAATCAAGGCAGTCATCGCCGGAGAAGCAGAACACCGCCCACATCAGAAGCAGCCGCCAAAAGAACAGCCGTTCCACCTGTTAGTGGACATTCAGGCAAAACTCTCCGAGGGCAAAGGCGAAGGCTACGCACGGTGGGCAAAACGCTATAATCTAAAAGAAATGTCCAAGACCCTGATTTTCTTACAGGAGCATAAAATCGGCAGCATTAAAGAAATGCAGGAACGTGTGGATGCAGCAACTGCTCGCTATCACGAGTTGGGCGATTCCATTAAAGCTGCAGAAGCGCGCATGACCGAGATTGCTGTTCTGAGGACGCACATCGTTAATTATGCCCGGACACGTCCGGTCTATGATGCCTACCGCAAAGCCGGGTACAGTAAGAGCTTTCTGGATGCCCATCGGGAAGAAATCACCCTGCACAAGGCTGCAAAAGCCGCTTTTGATGAAGCTGGATTGAAAAAGCTGCCAAAAGCCAAGGACTTGAGCATCGAATACGCTGCACTTCTTAAAAAGAAGAAAGAAGCATACCCAGACTACCGGAAGGCACGAGATGAGATGCAGGAGTTGATGAAAGCTCAGAAAAATGTAGAGATGTTTTTTGCAGAGGAAAAAGACACAGCCGAAAAAGAGCCAACACGATAAACGAAATCCGCCGAGGATTCTTCCCGTTTTTTTCGGGAGGATTCCTCGGCGGATTTTTGCTTTTGAAAACTGATTTCTAAGAATGTGAATTAGATTCTAAAAAAGTTCAAAACTTTCTTCGCTCCGTTAACATCCAAAGGGTAGTTCTCTTTAATTTGACCTTTTTCCATGTGAATCACATACGAACAACTTGCCATCACCAGCTCCGGATCATGCGTAATAACAAGAAGCGTTTTGCCTTGACCTGCAAGTGACTTCAAACTCTGCGCAACTTCCCGCATATGTTTGAGATCAAGTCCGCTGGTTGGTTCGTCAAACACAATGATCTCCCGGTTACTCACAATGGCAGATGCGATCGCTACTCGCTGCTTCTGCCCGCCGGAAAGAGAAAGCGGGTGCCTGTCTTTATATTCCAGCAGATCAAACTGTTCAAGGATTTGCTCCACAACAGTCTCATCTTCATCGTCCATGCTCAGAAGGATTTCAGCTGTCACGCTTTCAGTAAATAACTGATGGCTGGTATCCTGCATTACCATATAACAATGTTTAAGCCGGGCTTTCCAATCAAGGGCTTTCCCGTTAACCTGCAAGACGCCACATTTCTTTTCCAACCCGCAAACACAGCGGGCCAGAGTAGATTTTCCAGCGCCATTCAGACCGATAATGGCAATCGTTTCTCCAACAGGCAGTTTTGCATTTGGAATATGGAGGCTTTCTGGTGCTTGCTTTTTATACGCAAAGCAGAAATTTTGAAGTTCCATCTGTCTAGCTGTATGCGTCTGATACTGATTAGCGGGTTTCAGCTTCGAGAGAGAAAACGTCCGCAGTCCCATTTCTTTTCGAGTGCCATCCGATAAGCTGTCAAATTCAGCAGGTGTGTATTCCTGTTCGATCTCCCCATCTTTTACATATAGTACACGGTCCACAAGATCGTGAAGGTAGTAAAGGCGGTGTTCTGCAATCAGAATTGTTTTGCCTTCCTTTTTCCAGAGGCTCAGGACCTGCCGCAGGTCATCAATGGCAGCCATATCCAAATTAGAAGATGGTTCGTCAAGAACCATAATTCCCGGCAGCAATACACTTGATGAAGCACAGGCTATTTTTTGCTTTTCCCCGCCAGATAGAGCAAACACGCTCCGCCCCATCAGATTTTCAATATGATAATTGGAAATTGTCCGATCCATCCTTTGCAGAATGTCCTCTTGGGGATAGCCCAAATTTTCACAGGTGAAGGCTAATTCACTATCCGTATCTACGTTGAAAAACTGGCTTTTAGGATTTTGGAACACAGATCCCACCATAGTAGCCAAGTCGTAAAGTGGCGTATCAGCTACGCTTTTTCCGTCCAGAAAGACATCGCCTTCTAAATTGCCCTCATAATAATGAGGCACCAGCCCGTTTACTAAACGGGTAATCGTTGTTTTCCCACAGCCGGATTCCCCCGTGAGTAAAACAAACTCCCCTGTTTTTATGGTGAGATTGATATTTCTAATCCCTCCACCGCGGGATTCTTCACCATAAGAGAAAGAAACATTTTGAAAATCTATCATGGCAAAATCCCTCCTGCGGAAATTATCGGGGAAGCAATCGCCCAAAACACGACAAAGCAACAAAACAAAATCAGCACCACATCGGCAAAATTAAATTTAAGCCGATAAATATTGGTGCGCTTGACAGGAGCACCGAGACCACGGGTAATTGCCGCAGCAGAAAGTTCCTCACCGATTTTCACAGAGCAGGTAATCATCGGGATCAGCTTATACTCCAATATTTTTGAAGATTTTTTCCCTCCAAGTTTAATCCCTCGCATTTTCATAGCGTCACTAATTGCTTCTGACTCCTGAAAGACAGTTGGAAAGAAGCGGAACATGACTGTTAAGGGAATCGTCACCTCTTTGGGCATATAGATTCTTTCCATGCCGGAAATCAATTCACTGACTGTTGTTGTTTTCACAGCATAGGCCGCCATTGCAACGCAGGGAAGAATGCGGCAAAAGAAACCAGTTGTAAACAGCACAAGAAAATTCAATATTCCTGTGAGATGCGGCAAGACAGAGATTTGAACAGCATAAAAAGCAGCAAAAATAACAATGTATCCAACCGCTTTTCCAAATTGTTTGGAACAAAGCAGTAACAAAGCTGGAATGGCACAAAGAACAAGGCGGAGTAGCCCCATAGCTTCTCCGCCTGTCCCTCCCATGACAAAAATACTGATGATGAAGATGAGCAACAGTTTTGTACGCGGATCAAGCTGCAGACCCGTTTCTGCTTTTTTGCTGAGAAGAATTTCCCGCGCCATTATGCAATACCAGCACGCTGGAAGTGCTTTTTACAAATGGCCTTTCCAATCACACCACCGACAACACCAAATACAAAGCAAGCGACCAACAGAATAGGGGCAATCCACATAGGCATATAGGTGTTGAGTGTTGTGGCATATTCTGCGCCATATCCCTCTGTCAGCATCACAAGATAGCTGTCACGGTTCAAGAAAATGGGTGCGAAGTTACCAAATACCCAAATACTAAAAGCGCCACAGGATAAAACAGCACTCTTTGAACTTTTGTAATCTGCCTTTTTTAAGATTATATCGGCAATCAGACCGCCGGCAAGTCCTGTCAGCATGGTTAAATAGCCATTTCCGCCAAATATGTTAAGCAAGCCGATCAAAAAGCCCATAATTGCAGTCATACCAAACTTCTTCGCCTTAGTGACATACAACATATAAGGAATACCGCCAACCAAGGGACAAAGCACTGCCATTAACGGGATAAAAATAGGAATAAATCCAAGTATGGCAACTAACATCGTAATGACCATGTAGATCACTGTGTAAATACCAATAGTGATAAGATCTTTGCCTTCTAATCTACGTTTCTTTTGATTTGAATTTGCAAGTGTACTCATGAAGAAATTCCTCCTTGTTATAATAAAATGCAGCGTGATTAGTTTATGCTAACCACACTGCATAGATTATCATCTGTGAAAAAATGCTTCAACCCAAAAGCTACCCGTTTTTACCCAAAAGCTACCTAATTTTATTCATTTAACCCATTAAAGCGTGTTTCTCTATAATTCTTGGGGACTACACCGTATCTTTTTTTGAAGGCTGCCGCAAAATTACTCGGCTTTCCATAGCCCACAATAGCAGCAATCTCACTTACATTCCTGTCCCCATCCAAAAGTAATTGTGCTGCTTGCGCCAATCGTTGGTCAATAATATATTGATGAATTGATATTCCATAGAGAGATGAAAATCCTCGTGACAGTTTTGGTACGCTCAAATGCACCAGACGCGATAATTCCTTACAGGATGGAGCAAAAGCAATCTGGCTGTCAATAATTCGTTTTATCTCCATAATAGCAGTTCTTTCAGTCCGAGACATTGTGATGTTTTTACCCATCAAAATGTCTAATTCAAGAACCTCTCCTAAATAGACAGATAACAGTTCTAATAGTTTACCGTCTAAATATAGATAACCCAGACTGCCACGATATTGAGAAAATTGATTCATTTCTGCCAAAATTTGCTCCATAATTGGAGTAACGGGAATTTTAGAAATCCCTTCTAAAAGTTTCTTCCTATATACTGTAACTTCTTGCCCCTCGAAGTATTCCGAAAGTAATTGTGCAAAATACGTAATAGGTATTTTTATGGTCTTAAAAGAAAAATCACTGTTTTTCTTATAACAAATATATTCCGCCCTCTCATTCCCTACATAAATACAAGATTCGTTTTTTTGTAATGTAATGGAACGCGGTTCATTCATAATTCCCCATGAGACACCGTCATTCAAACAGAATATGATTTGTATATATTCGTCATTACCGGGGCCTTGCATGTTCACATCTGTATCCGATTGATAGCGCATCTGCCAATCCGAAAGAATAACACCATGTTTGATCTTAGTCTGTGCGATTCTACCTGGTCCAAACTCAGATGAAATATTCATGGAGAATGTTTGAGGCGTATTCGTTATTAAATCGTTATATAGCTTACTGAGATAATCACTTCCATGTATCATTCGAATACCCTCCCTAATGTGCGTTAGAGTTAACTAACTATATAATAACTTGTTTTGAGGCGCTGGTCAACAAGAGAATAAATCACCCCAAGCTATTATTACAGAGATAACCGGACACAGCGATATAGCTCTATGCCCGGTTATTTCTATTTTGTTGAATAATTTTATGCTAATTTCCATTGAGAACTGGCGTTGCGTTTATCCCAAAATTCTTTATAGGCACCATTTTTAGCCAATAGCTTTTCATGGCTACCTACCTCCGCTATATGCCCTTCTTTGTTTAACACAATAATTTCGTCCGCCATCTGAATTGTTTCGAGCTTATGCGCTACAACAATCAATGTAGACCTTTTCCTGAGAGTTTCTATGGAGCGCACGATATTAGTTTCGTTCTCAGCATCAAGTGCTGAGGTCGCTTCGTCAAACAAGACAATTGGAGCGTGCTTCAACAAAGCTCGTGCAATCGAAACGCGCTGGCGCTCACCGCCGGAAAGTGCTCGTCCTCCTTCTCCGCAAAGGGTATTCCATCTATCAGGAAGTCGCTGAATCATTTCCGTTACACCCGCAAGATCGGCAATTTCATTTAATTCTCGTTCTGATGTATCAGGCTTCGCCATAAGTATATTGTTTTTTAGGCTATCATTAAAAAGATAAACATCTTGAAATACAAAAGACACTTGCTTAAACAAATCTTCGGTTGTAAAATCTCTCAAGTCAATGTCTCCAATACAAATATTCCCACCATTCACATCATAAAAACGAGCAATTAACTTTATGATTGTTGTTTTGCCACAACCAGAAGGGCCAACAATAGCAAACATTTTATTGGCAGGCACTGTAAAGCTAATATTTCTTATCACTGGCTTATCTTTTACATATGCAAAGGTCACTTGCTTTAAAGAAACATCAGAATTTTTAGGATTACCTTTGGTCTTTGTTACGCTGGGCATTTCAGCAGTATCTACGACTTCATCTAAAGCATTTAACATTTGGCGACGGTCTTCCATTCCGAAAAGAGAAGATACTATGTCGTTTAAGAGTGTAGTAAAACGCAAGGTAACGCCAATCATTACCACAGTTTCTAATGCCCCCATATCTCCAGCAAGTCCCAAGAGGCTTACAAAGGTAATCATTCCAGCAACAAGCATTTGTACTCCCATACCGGAAAGCACCTGCCCCAAAGCGCTCCACCATAGCCCGCGGACAGATTGCTTTTTACTGTTCACAAAACTATCTTTCAGTTCTTCGTAGTCTGCACCAACATGGCAGGCGCGAAGTGCCCCCTGGCACTTTGCGAATTCCACTACGCGGGAAGCAATTTCTTGTTCCGCTGGTTCTTCAAGACTATTCCCTTTTCCCACACAAATTTGCGAAATTTTCATAAGCAGAAAAAGAACGGGAATAGCAAGCGTTAAAAGTATACCAAGCTGCCAATTCCAAAACCATATGGCAATACAGAAAACAATGACTGCAGACGCATTTTTTAGTAGCTGTCCAATAAAGAACGCGGCTGTCTGACCGGTAGAAATCATTTCCTGCGTTACCATACGCGAAAGTTTTCCGGCACTGTCTGCTTGAAACCAACCAAGTGGTAAGCGCGCCACCTTGTTTCCCACGATAGTTTGCATATTTTTCATAAAGCCAAGGCCAGCCGTATAACTGAGCTTTGTGCCTAAGAAAGAGAATACAGAAGCCAATAGCGCTACGCTGGCAAGTACAATCATCCAGCCCCAAAATGATACTCCCCACTGCGTACTTTGCGTTTGCAGAGTTGTGGTAGCTGGCATCATAATGGCAAGTGCAAGACCGATCAGGCCCCCTGACAGAATACAAAATAATGTTCCTTTTTTGTACATTTTTTGGTCTCTATCAAGCATATAACGATGAAATCTCGATAAAAGCCATTTTGACTTATTCATACCTTATTTCTCCTTTCTCATTCAAATGATTGAAACCACCTTGTCTTAATAGTGCTTGATAATGTACATTATCTAAAAGTTCATGATGCGTTCCAAGAGCAATTATTTTCCCTTGCTCCATTACAGCTATTTGGTCTGCACCTAAAATGGCATTTAGACGATGCGCAATAACCAACACAGTACGATCTTTAATCAATGCATTAAGTGCTTTTTGAATTTCCAGTTCTGAATCTGGATCAGCAAAAGCTGTGGCCTCATCCATAATCAAAATTGGCGCATCTGCTAAAACCGCACGAGCGATGCTAACTCTTTGGCTTTCTCCTCCCGATAAAGAACAATCCGTTCCCAATACGCTATCATAACCTTTAGGTAGAGACATAATCAAATCGTCAATCTGAGCAATTTTCGCTGCTTTACGGATCTCCTCTATACTTGCATCCTGTCTTGCAAGCGATATATTCCGCTGGATACTGGCATTAATGAGCATAGGGTCTTGAAGCACAAAGGCAATTTTGTCATAGAGCGTTTGCGATGAAATGTCTCTTAAGTCTACACCTCCTAAACTAATAGAACCATTTTGCGGATCATCGAAACGTGCGATAAGTGTAGCAAGCGTAGACTTGCCAGAACCAGAAGGGCCAATTAAAGCTGTTATTGTATTAGGATTCAACGTAAGATTAACCCCTTTTAATGCTTGCGTATCTCCATATGAGTAAGTAACATCCTTCACCTGCAGAACAAGTCCGTTAGGCTTTTGTGGAGATTTCGTTTCAGGAATGACGGGAGTATCCATAATATCGCAAAGGCGGATGGCAGCAGCTCCAGCCATTTGATAGGACCATGTAATATTAGCAACGGAGCTAATTGCAACAGGTAAAACGATTGCTATTAAAGTGCAAGCCAGAACTTGAGGAAGACTCGCTAAACCGGCTCCCATAACCAATGCGCCACCGGTGAAATTGACGAACAAAAGTAACGGTGCTGAAATAAGTTCTCCTGCTATAGAGCAAAGACCAATCAATGGCGCACACCAATCCCAATAAGATTTAGAAAAAGCTTCTGCTGCGCTGGCGTAATTTTGATGGGCTTTTCCAGTCTTAGAGAAGGCTTTCACTACCTTGATACCAGCAACCAGTTCAATCATTGTAGAAGAAACTTCCCCCAGATGCCTGTTCATTTCAGCAGTTTTTGGCCCCATATCCTTCATAGAAATTCCTTGTAATAAAAAGTATAGTGGGATGGTCACGATACTAATAAGTGCTAAACGCCAATTAATCACAAACATAAATACAAGTAGTACTAATGGCGCTAACACACCGTTTAGCATATCAACTGGCGCATGAGCCACGACAGTATGAACCGTTTTTGTATCATCCTGTACAGCGTTACGTATTTTACCGGAATCAGTTTGGCTAAACCACGCAAGTGGTACATGGCTCAAACGTTCTACAATCCTTTGGCGAATAATGAAACGCAATTTCATATCCGCGAAATGTGTGATAATTAAAGACAGTGCATGGAAAAACAATTTTGAAAGAAAAGCCATTACTAAAAGATTCACAACTTTATGTACTTGTACTGCATCAATCTGTTCGCCTGTGGTTTGCGCCGATAAAAAAATATCCCCTAACCACACTAAAGCTAAATATGGGACGAAAGACAATAACGCAGAAAAAAATGTAAAAATTTGAGCTAAAAGTATCCTTCCTTTTATGGGCTTGGACAAACGTTTAATCGCAACCTGCCCTTCTTCATCTTTTTTGCGATCTTGTTCTTTTATCTCTGACATAGGGTTTCCTCCTCTTTTATAATTGGTAGTGCAAAGGGGTTATGCTTAACTAACCATACTATATAGTATATTAGGTGTTTGATTTTAATTCAACCCAAAACATACCTGTTTTTGCCCAAAAGCGACTAAAACACAAAAGAAATAACCGTCTATTAAACAATACGATATTTACAAGCAGGAGCATATCCGCCATCTGAAATTTTAAGTTCTTCTAATATTTGACTCGTTTCCATATCCTCAAGTTCTGATAAAAAATCTTGTGGATTTGATACCGATATGGAAACAGAGGATTCGGTGGAGGATGACGGTAGCGAATTTGTTGCGCAGGCAGATAAACTGGCCAGCATGATTGCGAGGATTAGAATTTGAAACCTTTTCATCTCGCTCCTCCAGCATCATATCTTAGGTATCTCTCTCGATAATTTCAAGCACTCCCGTTTTTTTGACTTTGATTAACTTGATAAAAGCTTTGCGAAATCGTTCCCTTAACGGTGCTGTTTTCGTTATATCGCCTCGGTTGACCAGTGCCAAAGGCCGTAGCGGCAAGACTAAGAAAAATACCGACACATTTGTAAACAATCACAAGTGTGTCGGCAAGGTCTTGACAAATCAGGAAATGCTTTCCGCAATTCTTAGAAGCTCATCATGCGATATCTTTCCAATAATCGTATGCGAAATGCCATCTTTCTCCCATACTAGCACATATCCTGCACGTCCTCCGTTATTACTCGTTCCAAGTGTTGCATCGGCTGTTCCAATTTTAATGCGCTCATAAACCGTATGCTCATTGTCGAAAGTTTCGACTTGTCCATAGTCTTGAATTACGGAACAGTCCACATAATAAAAGATGTTCTTATCATTGACATCAACATAGGCATGAAGAAAGGACATTTCGTTATCATACCCTTGTTCATAATCTCGTTCAAAGCCATCCGGCACATAATGGTCGCTGTATCCATTCGAGAGCTGCTCTAATGGCTCTCCGTCCACTTGATACGTCAGCTGCATCTCAATCGGCAGGAATTTCTGAATCATCGTATAGACTGCCTTTCGGAAGTCCGCACTTACTGCAAGCGCGCCGAGAGTTAAAATTACCAGCGTCAGGGCCGCAACAAGCACTCGTTTCAGCACCGGGTGGCGTTTATGCAACGCCGCTTTCAAACGAGCATCCCATCGGGAAGTGTCCGGGTAGCGTTCTTTAAGCTGTGCCGGAGTTGGCAGCTCGTCCAGTTCCTTCTGTGCATCTGTACGGAGTGCCATCATCAAAGCTACATCAAAAGAAACCTCTGTTCGCTCACTCAAAGCCATTCAACTCCTTCCACAATAGTTTTCTCCCACGAAAAATCCATATTCGTACCATTTCGTCCGTCAGTCCAAGCGATTCCGCAATTTCTCAGTTGGTGTAACCCAATGCCAAAAGGCGCAGCGGATCACGGTACATCGGTTTCATCTGTCCGATCAGTTCTGTCGGATGTTGGATGTTATCGGTGCTGACTGTTGCATCATCCGGCACCGGGGTGCTATCTGGTGCGTCCGGGATTTCTTCCAGCGGTTCTTCTCGCTGCTTGCGAAGCATATCGTATGCACGGCTTCTACTACAACTAACGAGATAAGCAGCGAGTTCGTGACAGTTTTCTCGATGAATTTTAGAAAAATTTTTGACAACGTACAAAAACACCTCTTGCAGTACATCTTCTGCCAGATACGAATCGCCCATAATTTTGTAAGCGGTATGGTAGACCAGCCGTTTGTAGGTATTATATACATCTATAAATTGTTCTTCTTTGCTTTGATCGTCAAGAACAGCTAAGTACAGGGAAAGCAACACAATCACCTCCAACGGATTCGCATGGATTGGATGTAGTGTACCATGAACCAGCGAAAATGTCGAATGTTTTCCGTTCTGAACGAAGAACAGCCAGCATCATGACCTCACTTACCGTTGAGGCCGTTGCTGGCTGTTCGTTTGGCTTGAGATGTCTCCATCAAAATTGCAGAGCGCAACTGTCTTGAAACTCTACCATATATAAATAGAAGCGTTTTGAAAAAACGCGCAGCCTGCATCGGCACGATGCAGAACAAATGGGGTTTGGGCACAGCCCAACAAGCATTTTGCAAAGCAAAATAGCATTTGTATAGACGAATGCCCTGCTT
>ERZ832973.781-NODE-781-length-32788-cov-38.255430_pt1 | contig 32788 bp, 39 predicted proteins | sample MGYA00519950_ERZ832973 | MGnify/ENA primary metagenome ERZ832973 (study PRJEB31850, sample SAMEA3708734) | human gut metagenome | biome: human gut; feature: human-associated habitat; material: faeces | place: China | collected 2014 ... | reverse complement strand
TGCAAGAGCACTGGTGAATCGTCCGGAAATTATATTTGCAGATGAGCCGACAGGACGGTGCAAGTTAGTAGTATAAAAAGTTACAAAAAAATAATACGGACATTCTTATCCTGATCCACGCGGATCTCCCGGATGATAGACCGCCACAGTTCCCGCTTTTCAGGGACAGACAGAGAGCCATAAATGTTCTCAAAGTCTGTCTTTAAAAAGTCCTTCAGGTAAGATAAGTCTTTCACAGGATGGGATTCATCGGTTTTTACTTTATCAAGTTGCAGCATAAGTTTTTCCCGATCCACTTTAAATTCATCCATAGTGATGAGATCGTTCAGGTACAGTTCTTTTAATTTCTGCATCTTCTGTTCGATGTTCCGGCGCTTGGCATCGGTACGTATTGCCGGGCGGTTGGCTACTTCGTATTCTGCTATATAGTGTTCCAGTTCCGGTCGAATCCGACTAAGCAGCAATTTTTCAAGAGTTGATTCAAGTATAACCTTGCGATTCGGGCAACGATGCAGATTTACCCCTTGTCTGCAACGATAGGAATTGTATTTATAGACTATGTGTGTACCATTGGATAGAACACGGGAAGAACGTTGTTGCCCTCCGCTCATTACGTGTTCACATTCATCACAGACGACTAGCCCGCTGAATATATAGTCATGTTTTTTCCCGGACTTGATATTGATTTTAAGCAGCCGTTGAACATCCTCAAATACATCCCGGTCAATGATGGCAGGGCAATAGTTTTTATTTGTCCGGAATTCGCCGATATATTTTGAGTTTGTGAGCATATTTTTTAAGCTTGCAGCAGACCGGACAAGACCGAATTCGTTTTCCATGTATCGGAGTGTCATACTTAAGTTTCCGTTTGCACGGTAATGCTCGAAGATAGCGGCAGCAGTTGGGGCATCATCGTCCGGGACAAGGTGCTTGTTTTCTATCCGGTAACCAAGTGGAGTTGATCCGGATAAGACCTCACTGTTATCAACCTTATCATCAAAAACGCTTAGGATTCGATCAGAGTCGTTCTGCGCTTCCAGCTCTGCCCAGATCATCGAGTTATTTACGAAAGCGCGGCCATGTGGGGTGGAAGTGTCGAAGTAAGGTTGCTCTGTGGCAGTCCAGGATACTCCATTTTTATCAAGCACGTCCTGCGTGTTAAGATAATGCCGGAGATTTCGGAACCAGCGATCCAGCCGGGTAAATATAATAAGATCAATACTACCGGCACGGACATCATTCAGCAGACGCTGGAAATCATCCCTTTTTACTTTCTGTCCGGAAATACCATCATCCACATAGGTATCAGCAAGAATCATGTTTTCATGGTTTTCTATGTATTTCTGACCGGTGGCCAGCTGATCACGCACAGAGTCACCGTCCTGCGCCTGTTGGTCCGTAGATACACGGATGTAAATAGCAACCCGGAGCAGCAGTTTATCATTTAGTTTAGCTGTTTGTCGTTTCATTCTATCAACTCCAATCTAAAAAATGGTATAAAAAATAAAACCAATGCAAAAAGCACGGTTTTATGATAGAATGGTAACTGGTAAGGATCATTCTATCATGCGTATGCTTTTTGCAAAAGTATGAATGAAGGTTCGAAAGGCGGTTCCCATTGCAGTGGGGATCGTCTTTTTATTTTGGTTAATAATAGCCTACAGTTTCAGAATTGAGACTATCGTCTAAATTCTCGGTATATTGATCGTAGTCATAATGAACAATTTTATAAAAAGCAATGACTATATGAATTTCGCCGGTTTCATCATCATAGCCGAGAATTTGAGAAAAAATAGGTCTTTTTTGCTTAAAAGATTTAGCAATTTCTGAAACAAGATAATCACCAGTGACGTAGCCAAGAGTTTCATGAAGATGTTTGGCAACAATATTTTTATCATCAATAGCAAAGTTTACATTGTCGCAACAATCAAATTTTGAAAAATCTGGAAATGATTCAGGCTTTTTCAATTCAACATCTTCAAATTTTTCTACAAGAACACTTTTCATGCAATTCCCAATATAAACAGTTGGAATTTCTATAGTTCTTTCAATGGTAGGGGGAGCAGTTTGCGTGGAAAGCGTTGCTATTTCTTTTTGACAATTTGAGCAAAGCCCAGTGTGTGAATCAACGAAAAGAAAAAGTCCGTGGCGACCACATTTTTTACATTTACTCATAAAAACCTCCATTCATCATTATTTTGGTCAAAATATCGCATCCTTATAGGTATCTCATATTAATGTTAGGAGGTGCCTATGGAAATATTGGTATGGAATGCAAGAAATAAAAAAGGCTATACATTAAAACAACTTGCAGAGCTGTCCGGAATACCGAAGTCCACAATCAATAACATTGAAAACGGATTGACCAGTCCGACAATATTACAGTTAGAAAAACTGGCCAAAGCACTTGATGTCAGGATCAATGATCTATTCGAGTCTGATTACAAATAATTTTACCACAGAGAAGATACAAAGGGCAGCAGTGGAAAAAATTTCCAAGATTCTGGAAATAAAATCAATATCCACCATGTGTATGCAAAACAGTGGTACAATGCAAACAGAAAAGAGGTGTTTATTATGGATTATAAAAAAGCAATCTCTGAATTGATCGGGAAGATACATAACGATCAAACGCTCAAACGGATATACCGCTTCATTCTTTATCTCTACACCCACGAGGGCTGACAGGCAACTGTCAGCCTTTTGTATTGTCCTTTTCCGGATCATCGTCTTTATAAAATTCAAATGCTTTGCGCATCAGACGCTGCATTGCTTCCACGTCATCTTCACTAAGAGTAAGCATAAATTTAAAAAGATTCTTTCGTGCGTCCGTCTCACTTGCCATGATTTGATCAATTTGTTCCTTGAAATCATCATCCGAATCGAGGAACATTTCCCCTTCTCCGGTAGTCAACCATATATAGTCAACATGGAACTCACGGCATATTGCTTTTGTCATTTGTTCGGTAAGATTGTTCTCATCTTTTTCCAATTTGGATATAGCTGTTTTACCAACTCCAAGCTTGCCACCGAACTTTTCAAGGGTAAGATTAAGAGCTTTTCGCACTTCTCTGATCCGTTCGCCTTGTGTCACGCTATCACCTTCTTTCTGTGGCTTTTCTAAAGCATAACACGAGAAAAACAAAAAATCAATACAAAAAGTCCCTTAAAGGCACAAAAATATATTGACAAAGTAGTTTAAAGGGATTATTATGTAGCCACAAGGGACAAATAAAGCACACAGAAAGGAGAAAAAAGATATGAAAAGGGAGTCCTTGGAAAAGATGTTTAAAGAATACTCCAGACATTGGAATGTACTTTCCTGTGTCGGAGATCATCCGAAAACTGTTGAGTTAAGAGAGAAAAGAGAAAAAAGACTGCAAAGAGTGAAAAAAATCATTGACTTAGCAGAGGAATGTGAAAGCCCTAAAGAATTTTTAGAAGACATTGCCCTTTCAAAAGAAATTACCGAAAAGGCAATGTCAGAGGAAAGTTTTCATTGAATTACTTTCCAAATTCATAATGGTTGTAGAAATCAACCAAGTCAGCAACGGTCGAATTGTAAAGGACAAGCAAATCATGATTGCTTTCTGGAAGAGATTCCATTTTTGACATTCTCAAAAGTGCGAAATCATGAAGAATTTTCGAATCAGGGATTTGAAGCTGACTTTCAAGTTTAAATTCATCTTTTGCCATAGTTTTCCACCTCCTTCCTGTATGAGATAGTTGGCACTTTTAATTATAGGAAGAAAGCGGTGGGATGGCAAGGAGAACGACAGCACACAGAAAGGAATAAGCGCGGAGGCTTAGGCATCCGGTATTAAACTATTGAAATCATCAGGCATATAGAAATCAGAGGGAGGCGAAAGAATATGACGAGAAATGAGAAAAAGGAAAAAATCGAGAGAATGGCCACGGATTTCGTGAATTTTGACAATCCGGAAGGGAAGTCGTTTGCGATCATGCTCATGTCTGCATATGCAGAGGGCATTGCGGCTGGGAAAGAAGAGGAGCGCAGAAAGCACAAGGATGCGGTTGTTGCATAGGGAGGAGAATGCAGATGGGAGAAAAAAATATCAAACGACTTTATGAGACATTGGCAAGAATTCTTTCCAGGCGCGAAAATGTGAAGATTACTGTTAATGTCTCAAAGAAGGAAAAGGTAGCATGAGGACAAAAAAAGAGCGGCCATGGGGATGGCCGCCGAGCGTTTCTGTGTCAGACACAGAAGAATTAAAAAATACATATATATTATATGAAATCTGACACAGAAATGCAATAGGAAATAGAAATAAAGACACGGAAAAACAAGGGCTTTGGAGTCCTTGGGCGGTCTTGTAATAGATAGTAACAAGTCTGCGAAAGATGTAGAAGGGTGGTGTCAGATGGCAGGGAAAAAAGGGATGCAGTATATCCCATATGACTATGAAGCAGCATATGCATGCAGTATAGAGATGATGCATGAGTGGTTTGTGAACAACATGCTCAAACGCAGAAAAAAGGTGGTGTATGCATTAAAGGAGATCACGGCAGGAGATCAGTTCGAGGTCGAGATTTATCCACAGTTTAAGAGTATGGATGATGTACCACCGGAAGGACGCAGGATAAAAAGAGATAATAGCAGAGCACAGAGAAACCTTAATGATAAGAATGCAAGGAAGTATGTGGAAAGACTAATCAACGAAAATTTTGGAAACAAAGATATCTGGATCACATTAACCTATGATGATGCACACCTGCCACCAGACGGAGATATTGATGCAGCTATACGAAATGTGCAGAATTACATACGCAGAATTAACTATCAGCGTAAGAAGCGTGGGTTGCCGAATGCAAAATATGTGTATGTGACTGCCTATAGTCCAGGGGCAGAAATCCGGTGGCACCATCATATAGTTATGGACGGCGCACTGGATATGGAGACAGTGGAAGCATGTTGGCAGCAGTCAAGCAGAAATGAAGTGCGAAGATTGCAGAAGGATGAGAACGGTCTTTCGGGGATTGCAAACTATATCGTGGAGGAAAAGAATCGCATCAGGGGAGAAAAACGCTGGAATAGTTCGAAAGGACTCCGGGACCCACGCATCCGGGTAGTACATTCTAAGCGCCCGGCATCCGGCGGTAGCTATAAAAAGATCGGGTCGTTCGTGGATGGAATGGTAAAGGATCGGGAGACGATACCGGAAGTTCTGGCAAAGTGGTATCCAGATATGGATTTTATAAATGCGGATGTGTATTACAATGACTTCAACTGTATGTTTTATATAAACGCAAGAATGAGGAGGAGACAGGACGAATGAGATTTGATTGGTCGCAAAAATCAAAAGCAAGATATTTTAAAAAGCACAGGCAGCAGTCAAAGAAGCAGGATACGAAGATATCCTAAGAGTAGACAAGGATAAGTTTGCAGTGATTAAGAATACGGTAAAGGTATATTTCCAACCAATTAAGAGAGAGGGGAATACACGCAGATACCAGGCAGCAAAGAAAGCAATAAATGGAGTGGATGATAGTTCAAGTTGGGTGAATACGTTTGGGAACCGGAGAAAAACAGTATTTATCCATGCATATATACTGATTGATTTGTCACCAAGAGACAAGTAATAAGGAGGAAAAGAAAATGAAATACATGAAAAGAAGTGAGGATACGGAGCAAATGAACGTGGTGTCATGGGCGCGTTGGAATCGGCAGCAGTATCCAGAACTGAAATGGCTGTATCATGTGCCAAATGGTGGGAGTAGGAATCGTGCAGAAGCGGCAAAATTTAAACAGATGGGGGTTAAAGCCGGGGTAGCGGATCTATGTCTGCCATACCCGAAAGGAGCATATTGCGGTTTGTTTATCGAAATGAAGTATGGACGTAATACACAGCAGGAGACGCAGAAGGAATTCCTTGCAGATATGGCGGCCGCAGGGCATTTTGTAGCAACCTGTTATTCTGCAAGGGAAGCGTGCGAAGTGATCGAAGAATACTGCAAATTGCCAGCGTTTGGGGCAGATGACTGTATTTACCGAAATCTGCATGAATACCAGACATGTGAGCAGGAGGAACAGGAATATAAGCGCAATATGATGTCTTTTGCGAATAACAGCATCTTAAAAGATGGGAAGATTGTAAAGGGGAAAGAATGACGCTGGAAGAACAATGCAATGTGTTAGAAAGTGCGGATATGTTGCGCTTGATAAAGGACGGAAACGACTTGTATGTGGGATATCTGGGAGCATTTACACCGAAGATCGCAAACCACTATAACAGTGTGTATGATAGGTACAAAAATAATCCGGTAAAGCAGTTTAGGACGGTCCCGGAAGTAACGCACAGGGAATGGAAAGAGCGGAAGTTAATGCCGCCATTGCGACCGGATGAGACACCGGACTATAAATTTGAGGATATGCAGGTAAGGCTATACTATACGATTTATATTTAGGTTTAATTTTAGAATAACATGAAAATGCAGGAGGAAAAACATGAAGATTATCGCAGTTATGTCCCCGAAAGGGGGGATCGGAAAAACCACAACGTCTGATTCCATGGCTTATATCTTGGGAGAGGAGTACAAGAAAAAAGTGCTTGTCTTAGACGGTGATCCACAGGGAGATACCTCTAAAACATTTGGGGCATATGAGCCAGATGGGACAGGCATGAGCGAATTGTTGGAGAAACATGAAACGGTCGGCGGTACATATCGGACAAGTGATCTGATCCGGACAACACAGTATGCTCACATTGATATTATTCCGGCAAATGGATATCTGATGAAAACAGACATGAATCTATTGATGAAAACGGACGAAAATCAGGTGTTGAGGTTACGGGGAGCATTGCAGGAAGTGTCTAATGCATATGATTATTGCATTTGCGATTGCGGGCGGTTGCTGGATATGGTAGTGATTAACATCATTCTTGCATCAGATTTGATTCTTGCGCCTGTGAAAGTTGGAGGGTTTGAGATTGGGGCATTGCAGAATTTAGATGAACAGATTGAGGATTTAAAAGACATCAATCCAGATCTGCGGATCAAGGCACTCATGACAATGCGCCAAAAAAATAAAACATCACTTGAAGTGGAAGATTGGCTGCGGAAGGAATCGGGATTTGATATGTTTGGGGCAGTGATCCGGAGGTCGATTGTAGCGGAAAAGGCAACTACTGCATTGGTTCCGATTCCGGTGTTTTCCAGAAACGGGATAGTAACACAGGACTATAGGGCAGCAGTCGCAGAGCTTGTCTGTGAGATGGAGGGATAGGATGGCAACAGGATTTAGTGTGAAAGACGCACTCAACAAGAATAGCAAAGCGGGGATTGATGAATCTCCGAGAGCGAGATTTCGGACAAGGGACATTTCAATTTTAAAAATGTATCGAAATAGCATGAATTTTTACAGCGTCGACCAAATCGAAGAACTGGCAAGCGATATTTTGATGTATGGTTTAAAACAGAATCTGGAATTAGTATATGATCCATGCGATAAAGGAGAGTACCGGATTGTAGCAGGGGAAAGAAGATGGGAAGCGTTAAAATATCTTGTATCGAAAGGATATAAGGAATTTGAACTTGCGACAAGTAAATTGACCACACCACAGAATAGTGACGAGGAACTGATCGAGCTGATTATTGCGAATGCGTACCGGACAAAAACAATGTCAGATATGTTGCAAGAAGAAAAGCATCTGAAGGAATGCCTGGAACGAATGAAAGCAGAAGGGAAAAAAATCAAGGGATATGACTTGCAATCAGGAAGATTAAGAGATGTTATAGCATCCATGTTAAGTGTAAGCCGGACAAAGATTGCTCAAATAGAATCTATAAACAAAAAGCTGATTCCAGAATGGAAAGAAGAACTGGAAAATGGAAGGATAACGTTTTCAGCAGCATATGAATTAAGTGGGATGCAGGAAGATGTACAGAAAAAAGCATTGGAAAAGAAAGAAGTATCCGGTGAACTTACACATAAAGCTGTGAAGGATATGAAACACGCAGAGACAGAGCAGCAGTTGGGGAAGGAGATGGTGTCAGAATCTGACATAGAATCAGAGCAGCAGTTGCAGGGAAAGATGGGGATCAAAGACACGGACATAAATACAGGAGAATATCAGACACCACATCCGGAAGGGATCACATCAATCTGCTATTCCTGTACAGCGTATGAGACCTGCAATGTCAAGACTGGGACATGCACCGGGTGCGATCAGTATAAAAAACGGAAAGATGCATATAAGACCGAAGAACAGAAATATTCAGAGGAACAGGAAGCTATTGACCGTGATACAAGAAAAAAACTGCGTGATATGGCAGATGCGCAGCAAATGGAGCAATTACCGTCAGATGTGCAGCAGTCACGGGTGCATCAGATCCGGAGCGCATACCAGAATTTTACCGCGGTATTATCGGGAGAAAAACCGTTTGAGCTGTGCAGAGATTGCGGTTACGAAGCAGGGGATATCCTTGAAATGCTGGAATATCAGGGGGGATTGTACACGGAAAGAAAAATTCGGTGCCACATTCTGTATGTGCAGAGAGAGTATACAGGGCTGGAGGATGGATACTGCATAGTAGGAATTCTGCCTATGGGAAAAGAGGAAGAGGAAGGAGAAAAAAATGAATAAAGTGATACTGATGGGACGGCTTGTGAGAGATTCGGACGTGAAATATACAGAAATGAATAACTCACAGGAACGTACATGTGTAGCAAGGTATACGCTTGCAGTGAACAGGAGAACGGGAAAAGACGGGCAGCAGTCAGCTGATTTTATTAACTGCGTGGCTTTTGGAAAAGCTGGGGAATTTGCAGAAAAATTTTTGAAAAAGGGGGTAAAGGTGTTAATTACAGGGCGCATCCAGACAGGATCGTACAACAATAAAGATGGGAAGAAAGTATATACAACGGATGTAGTGGTTGAAGAACAGGAATTTGCAGAAAGCAAAAGGACGGAAGGGGGACAGCAGCAGGAACCACCAGCCGGATCGGTTGGTGATGAATTTATGAATATTCCGGATGGGGTAGACGAAGAACTGCCATTTCATTAAGAGCAGACAAGAAAAAACCGGATGAGAGAACATCCGGTTAGCAAGTGCTGATGACTTGGTGATGTAGTCATTATAGCACTCCAATAGATAAATGACAACATGGGAGGACTTTACAATGACAAAAAATGAACTTACAAATGATCTTATATGTGATATGACAGGATATCTTGATGGGGAGGGGGTGGAAAGGTTGAAAAACGTGCTTGCATATAGGCTGAAAGGTTTCCGGATTTTGGCAGATGAAACGCTTCCGGCTGTAGATGTAAAAGATAATGAATGGATACTTGGACGTTATCATGTAGATCTGATTGCTGTGGGGCGAAAAGAACGCACTATTGAAGCCTATTTATGTATGCTTAAGAAATTCTTTAAGGATACTGGGTTGCATTACAATAAAATGACAGGGCAGGATGTGATGGATTATATTGCGATCCGCAGATACAGGGATAAAATTTCGAAATCATATGCAGCCACCATACAGAGGTATTTATCAGCATTTGCACTCTGGGCATACAGAAAAGGACACATTGAAAAGGATATTTATCGCGATATTGACAAGATCAAAGCGCCACAGGCGGTAAAAAAGAGATTGTCAGATTATGAAGTATCCAGATGTAAGAGTGTTGTGAAAGATTTAAGGGAAAAAGCATTGCTGGAGTTAATGCTGAGTACAGGACCGCGTGTCACGGAAATCTCTCATCTTAAAATTGATAATATTGACTTTGAAAAGGGAGAAATTCATATTTTTGGAGAAAAGGCAAGTAAGTGGCGTACATGTTTTATGTCGAATGATTGCCGTGTAGCTTTGGAGCAGTATTTGGATGGTCGAAAGGCTGGATATGTATTTCAGACAGCGCGTGGTGTATATGGAACACCATTGAGTAAAGCCAGTATTGAAAAAATGGCAAAAGATATAGCAGAACGTGCCGGATGTAGTATATGTGCCACCGTGCATGTATACAGAAAAACATTTGCCAGTCGTGAATATGCCCGTACCAATGACATCCTGTATGTGTCGCGCCGATTGGGGCACGCAAATACAGGAGTTACAGAAAAGTATTACATCTGTGATGATGTGGAACGTGATAAGAAGATGGCAAGTATAGCTTGAAAGGAAAGGAGAACAAATGACATTAGAGGAATTGTTGGAAAACTACGGCGGTAATGGCTGTATATCCATAGACGGGTACTGCGAAGAAAATCAAGAATAAATCGAAAGGAGTGAGAGGTTTGCTGGCCAGCGTGAAAGAGCTCTTTACTCCGAAGATAATAATGGAATCAGTAAAAGAAAGAATGGAGAGAATCGGGGCATATGCAAAGATTGCTTCATTCATGCAAAAAGAAAAGCAGGACTATAGCTTTAAAAGAAAATATGCGCAGATCAGAGCACAGGAGTTCCGATCAGAGTGCGACAAGCGTGGTTTGAACTGCCATGTATCAGTTGGAGGCCTGGACAGCATCATTTTATACATATTTCTCCATGAGGTGTGCGGAATTGATGTTCCGGGAGTATCGGCATCCACTTTGGAAGATGCGAGCATTCAGAGAGTACATAAGGCAATCGGGATTATAAATGTACCGCCGCTCATGCGGGATGATGGAACCAGATGGACGAAACCGAAAGTTATACAGGAATTCGGATTTCCAGTCATAAGCAAGGAAATCGCCGGGAAAATTGAGCTGTTGCAGAATCCAACGGAAAAGAATAAGACAGTCAGACATGCGATCATAACGGGAGAGACTGGGGAATACGGCGGCTGGCAGAAGAATTCGAAGATGCAGCTTAATCAGCGGTGGTTAAAGCTGTTCGGTGGGTATGAAAATGAAACCGAAGGGTGCGACTTCCAGAAGCCGGATTTCCTGGTATCAGCGAAATGCTGTTACTACCTTAAAGAAAAGAACTGCGATGACTGGGGAAAAGAGCATAACAGCGTTCCTTATCTGGGATTAATGGCATCCGAGGGCGGCAGACGTGCCAAGAGCCTACGGATGAATGGGTGCAATTACTTCGGGGCATCCACGATCAGATCAGCGCCGTTTGCAATCTTCCACCGGCAGGATATTCTTACGCTTGCCTTGGAGATGGATGATCTCTGGAAGAACGGATTAAAGGAAGAGTATCGTGATGCCGGACTTAGAGCAGGGAGAATAACAGAATGCTTCCAGATGCCGGAGTCGCTGATACCGGAGATTTACGGTACGATTGAGAAAAAGCCGGACGGTACATTGTATACAACAAAGGCACAGCGTACCGGATGCAGCATGTGTGGTTTCGGAATTCACATGGAGAAACGACCACATCGGTTTGATCTATTGCATGAGAGCAACCCGAAAGAGTGGGATTATCTGATGTTCCACATGTGCAAGGACAAGGATGGCAATGACTATGGTTGGGCGAAGGTTCTGGACTACATTGGAGTTGGCTGGGACCCGACAACCATCGGCGGAAATTGCAAGGGGCAGATGAGATTAGAAGATTTTATGTAGAAAGGAGCCGAACCTCCGGCCGGGGCAACGATATATCGGGTTCATTTGAGAAAATGAAAAATTTAGGCAATTATGAGTGTGACGGTCAGATTGAACTAACGGACTATCTAAAATCCAAGATAAAAAGCGGACAAGTAAAGGACCTCACTGCATGGATTAACAGCCAAGGAAAGGCACAGTACACGCAGATAGGTGAAGTTGTAAGAGATGCTTACAAGATGTACAAGGATGATGCAGAAGTGGTAGGCAGAATCACAAATGCGGTGTCGGTGTATGTGCTGAATCAGTCAATGGGATATATGAAGTATTTGAGAAGTGAGAGCGAGGTGTAGATTGGTGATAAACGGAGAATTGATAGTAGATAATTTCGCAGGGGGCGGTGGAGCTTCTACCGGAATAGAACTGGCAACCGGATATAGTGTGGATATTGCGATCAACCACGATCCAGAAGCCGTCCGGATGCATAAAGCAAACCACCCGAACACAAAACACTATTGTGAAAATGTTTGGGCTGTTGATCCGGTAAAGGCTTGTAAAGGACATCCTGTGGCACTTGCATGGTTCTCGCCGGACTGCAAGCATTTTTCAAAGGCGAAGGGCGGTAAACCAAAGGACAAGAATATCCGTGGTCTTGCGTGGGTGGCCTGTAGATGGGCTGGACTGGTACGACCGAGAGTAATTATGTTGGAGAACGTAGAAGAATTTAAAACTTGGGGACCATTAAACCGGAAGCATCACCCAATTAAGAGTAAGCAGGGGAAAACTTTTTCGAAGTTTATACAACAACTTACTGATTTAGGATATGAAGTACAGTTCCGTGAGTTGGTAGCTGCTGATTATGGTGCACCGACCACGCGGAAAAGATTCTTCCTTATTGCCAGATGTGACGGAAAGCCGATTGCCTGGCCGGAGCCGACGCATGCACCGGCAGACAGTGAAGCGGTAAAAGCAGGACTGTTAAAACCCTATGTTGGAGCGTACACACAAATTGATTTCACCCGACCGTGTCCTAGTATCTTTGATACATCAGAAGAAATCAAGGAAAAGTATGGAATCCGCGCTGTACGCCCACTAGCGAAGAAAACAATGGATAGAATCGCAAGAGGATTGAAAAAATTTGTACTAGAAAATCCGGAACCTTTTATCATCCAATGCAATCATGGAGGAGAGCGTAGACCGAACGATATCCGGGAGCCGATGCCGACCATTACTGGGAAACATGGATATGGGATCGTGGAGCCATATATGGTGCAGATCGGACAGACAGGTTTTACAAAAGATAGAAGCAAGGATGTGCGGGAACCTCTCACAACGATCGTGAGTAAGAATGAGCATTGCTTGATAAGCCCTACACTGATCCAGTACCATTCTGAAACAGCGCAGGGAGAAGTCCGGGGGCAGGGAATTAACGATCCGCTTATGACCGTGGACGGCTCAAACCGCTATGGATTGGTTACATCGTTTTTGAGCAAATTCTATAAGTCTGGAACCGGGCAGGATGAAAGGGAACCGTTGCATACGATCACAACATCAGCAGGGCATTTCGGGGAGGTTAGAGCATTTCTGATTAAGTATTATGGAGACGCTACAGGGCAGGACATAGAGAAGCCGCTTGATACGGTTACAACTAAAGACAGATTCGGACTGGTTACGATTGAGGGTGTAGATTATCAGATCGTGGATATTGGTCTGAGGATGCTTGAACCACGGGAACTTTACGGATGTCAGGGATTCCCGGATGATTACATCATTGACCATGATTGCACTGGGAAGACATATCCGCGAAGTGAGCAGGTCAGAAGATGCGGCAACGCAGTTTGCCCGCCGATTCCAGAAGCACTGGTAAGATCAAATCTGCCGGAGTTGTGTGTGGCGAAGCGTACTGGCAATATGAAAATTCGGCAGGAACAGACCGGACAGCTCCGGTTTGCATGAGCAAATAAATTTATTGAAAGGTGGGAAGAAAATGTTTTTTATTGTAGCGGAAATTAGTATAGTTTTGTTTTCTGTTATAGCATATCGAGTGGGAAAACAAAAAGCGAAAGATGAGTATAGTAATGCCGTAATCATATTTTTAAGAAAGTGTAACATGACGGAAAGCGAACTCTCAAAAGATTACTTAAAAGGAATTATGGATTACGATAACTTTATGTTTGAACATTTTTATAAGGGGATAAGTACTTTAGCAAAGTATTAGGTGCTATAGGACTTTGAACACAGTACTTTACAGAAAGGGGCAGCGGTGAAACAACCAAAGAAACCAACAAGAGGGCAAAAGGAATTCATGGTCAAAAGGGGATTGAGACCAGAGAACTGGATGGTAATAGCAGACAACAAAGCAGAAATGCAGATCATAAGTAAGAGATCAGCACAGCGTAGAACATTGAGCAGAAGGTGATAAATTGAAAATGGAAAAAGCCACGACAGCTATTGAACAGACTATGGTATACTTAGAAAACTACAGAGAACTGAAAAGATATGTGAAAGAAGCTGTGTCAGAATCTGAACAGATTGATACACGTGAATATAATATATCAGCAGAAAAAGCGTATCTGAAATCTATTCGGGAATGTCGAGCGGAGACTGTTATATTACTGGAACATATAGACAGGGCTATGAGATCATTGGAAGTGGATGCTATAGCGGAGGGCGAAGGATATAAGTATGATGTGCTAAAAGCCGTATACATAAATGGAAAGACATATGCCGATATAGCCAGAGAGATAGGATGCGGGAAGAATAGTCCGAAGAAATGGTGTCGTGCTATGATACCAAAACTTACGATCAAATTATTTGGCGCGAAAGCGTTAGAAAATTATGAAAATTGCATTGAAATTGAAAACAATTTGAATAAAACTGGGTAAAAACAGGGGGAAAATGGGGGTAAAAAGTGGGTGAACAAAGAGGGATTTAGATGTGTTAATATGATAGCGTGAACAGTTGGGTAAGCGATTGCAGAGATGCAGTCGCTTTTTTCTTGCTTGCTTCATGTTATTCATGCGGCTACTGTGTGTGGCCGCAAAAAAGAAAGAAGGGCAGCAGTTATGTTGCTTAAAAAATGCAGATGCGGGAAGTTAATACCGCAGGTCATGAAGATGTGCGAGGAATGCGAGAAGGTGCAGCAGTCAAGATATGCAGTGTATAACCATACACGCAGAGATCCACGGGCGGCGGCATTCTATTTATCGAAAGAATGGAGAGCACTAAGACCTGTGATAATGAGTATATACGGCTATGTAGACATCTATGCATTGTATGTCGAGCAGCAGTTGATTACATTAAAAGATTCAGACCCAATACACCATATCGTGGAGCTGGAAGACGACTGGAATCAAAGGCTGAATCCGTTGAACCTGATACCGCTTAGCCACTCAACGCACAGTGCAATAACCGCGCGATATAAGCAAAGCAAAGAGAGTATGACAGCCACGCAAAAGCAGTTGAGATCATTGATTGAATTGCATTTCAAAGATGCAGGGGGATATGAAAAAGTTTTAAGTAACGCTTTTCTAGTCACGCCCCCCCTTTTTCTTGGAGAAAACTCCCCACGAGAAAATCCGTGATAGGGGGCAGGCAAGACGGTGTCAGATTCTGACACAAAAATGGACGCAATATTGACAGGAGGGAGGTTTGGAAAAAATGGCAGGACAGAGACAACCGACAGACCTAATCATAATGAAAGGGAAAAAGCATTTTACAAAAGCAGAAATTGAAGCAAGAAAAGATGCAGAGGTTGTTGCCCCAAACGATAAGGTACGACCTCCGGCATATTTGACCTCCGAACAGAAAAAAAAATTCCGGAAGCTGGCAAAAGAACTAATTGCGATTAAGTTGATTGCAAATATTGACTGTGATGCGCTGGCAAGGTTGCTGATCGCGCAGGAACAATTCGTGGAAGTAACGGAGCAGATCAGAAACACACCATTGATGGTTGATGTACCAGTGTATGAAGAAAAAGATAATCCACTCACAGGAGAAAAAGAACTTGTGCAGGTCGGGACAAGACAGGTCGTGAATGGAGTGCGCGAAAGTTTGATGATAATACAGGATAGATGCATGAAACAGTGCAGACAGGGAGCATCAGACTTTGGGATGACGGTATCGTCACGGTGCCGTTTGGTTGTACCGAAGCCAGCGCAGCAAAAACCGGAAAATAAATTTGCAAAATATGCGGAGTAATATTTGCAACCGGAGACAATGACCGACCGATGCACGCAATATGCACTTGATGTAGTTGCAGGAAAGATTATAGCCGGGGAGTATGTCCGGCTGGCATGTAAAAGACATCTGGATGACCTGGAAAAAGCAAAAGCAGCACAGTATAAATATTATTTCGATGTGGAGAAATCCGAAGAAATAATACACTTTGCGGAAGAACTTACGATTGCCGAAGGTGACGGAAATGAAAAGGTTACTTTATACCAGTTTCAGTGCTTTATCTTAGGGTCTTTGAATGGATGGAGAACAAAGGAAAAAGGATATAGACGGTATCGAACATCGTATGTACAGCTTGGACGGCAGAATGGAAAATCATTTTTAAATGGAATTTTGGCTGCTTATTATGGCAATTTCGATGGATTCCGTTATGGAAAGATCTTCTGTACAGCCACAAAACAGGACCAGGCGAACATAGTGTTTGACGAGATCGTAAAGTTTATTAATTCAGATGATGAATTAAGTGAATGGTTCCGGGTGCATGAACATAATCATACGATTGATTGTCTGTGTACACATTCGGAAATCCGGGCACTATCTGGAGACACGAAGTCGTTAGACGGACACCGTGCGTACCTTGGAATTGTGGACGAATATCATGCGCATAGGACGAACCAGATGTATAAGTTGCTGGAAGGTGGTATTAAAAAGCTGAAATCAGCACTTATATCCGTAATCACCACAGCAGGATTTGATTTGAAATCACCTTGTTACAAGTTATATGAGTATTGCTGCAATCTCATGAAAGGTGTGTTTGAGAATGACAGTCAGTTCGTGTATATTGCGCAGTTAGACGAAAATGACAATCAATACGAACCGGAGAACTGGATAAAAGCAAATCCAATACTTGAATTCGACCGGGATGCGCTGGAAAATCTTATTCCTGTATCACATACAGCCCGTGATATGGGCGGTGAGGACTTGAGGGATTTTCTTGTAAAACAGTTGGATATGTGGATACAGTGGTCAAACGCACTATACATCCGGGATATAGCAGTATGGAAAGCGTGTGCGGTGCTGAAATCGTTAAAAGATTTCAAAGGAATGCCGTGTTATGTGGGATTGGATCTGTCATCCGGCGGTGATCTTACATCATTAGCGATAGTGATTCCTCACATAGTAGATGGTGTAAAGAAATATTTTACACACACACACTCATTTATTCCGGCGGGGCGCGTTGAGGAGCATATAAAAACAGATAAGATTCCGTATGATTTATGGATTGAAAAAGGACTTGTGACGGTAACGGAGACACTTGGCGGCATTAAAACAGATTATAAATACATCCTAAGTTATCTGAAAGACCTGATAAATGAGTATGATTTGAAACCACAGTTGATCTGTTATGATCCGCACAATGCATCTGCATTTTTGTCAGATCTGGAGGAACTTGGCATGAATGAACTATCAGTGACGCAGACAGCGAGAGTATTGAACGATGCAACCGTAGATTTCCGGCTGGAAATCTTGGCCGGGAACGTTGAAATAGAAGGTGTGGAAGTTGGAAAAGCAGGAAATCAAATTGTTGTTCCGACAGATCCGTTGCTCACATGGTCCATTGCGAATGCCAAAACAATATCAAACAGTTATGGAGAAATAAAAATAGACAAGGAACTGCGGACAGAGCGAATTGATCCGATTGATGCAATTATTGATGCCTGGACGGAAGCCATGAAAGAAGAATACAGACCAGACATTAACGAGGAAGTAAATGAATGGTTAGAAATGTATAAGAAATATATAAAAGGGGGTGAGGAGTAATGAATCCAATCCAGAGACTGGGAAAAAGAATATCGGATTGGTGGCATGGAGATATCAGAAATGGTGGAATCATGTCATTGAATTCACCGAATTTCTTGGACTGGATGGGACTGAGAAGAAAAGGAAAACCAACATCCGAGGTCACATATTTTACGTGTTTAAAAATGTTATCGGAAACGTTGGCGAAGATGCCAATTAAATATTACCAGAAAACAGACAGGGGAATAGTGGAAGCAGAACCTACAGATATATCAAGGTTGCTTTCTGACCGTCCAAATCCATTTATGACACCGACAACTTTTTGGAATACGGTGGAAATCAACCGTAATCATTACGGGAATGCATATGTATATATCCGGAGAGTATTTGACAGAAAAAAGTTTGGCGGTGATATAAAAACACTGGATCTATGGGTTATGCAGTCCAATTGTGTACAAATCGTAGTAGATGATGCCGGGATATTTGCAGGAACAGGAAAGCTGTGGTATGTGTACACAGATCCAATCCAGGGAAGACAGTATGTGTTTGGAACAGATGAGGTGATGCACTTTAAGACATCGTTTTCGTTCGATGGAATAACAGGACTTCCAGTGCAGAACATATTGCGCGAAACTGTGGCAGGAGCGTCTAAGTCGCAAGAATTCATGAACAATCTGTATGAAAATGGATTAACAGCCAAGGCAACGCTGGAATATACCGGGGAAATGACAAAAGAAGCAAAAGAAAATTTGCGGAAGTCATTTGAAGAATTTGGATCTGGTGTAAAAAACATGGGGCGAGTGCTTCCAGTGCCACTTGGAATGAAACTGACACCGCTGGATATAAAGCTGACAGATTCGCAGTTTTTTGAACTGAAAAAATATACGGCATTGCAGATTGCGGCAGCATTTGGGGTAAAGCCGAATCAAATTAACGATTATTCGAAATCATCCTATAGCAATAGTGAGATGCAGCAGTTGTCTTTTTATGTCGATACGGAGCTGTTTATAATCAAGCAGTACGAGGAGGAGATAAATCATAAAATATCGACCTATCAGCAGCGACAGGATGGATGTTATTTCAAGTTCAATGAGAAGGTATTATTCAGGACAGACAGTAAAACACAGATGGAATATTTCAAGAGCGCAGTAGGCGGTTCTGTTATGACACCAAACGAAGCCAGAAGGAAGTTAGATCTTCCGGATGGAGAGGGAGGAGATGTGTTATTGGCAAATGGCAGCATGGTTCCGCTGACTATGGCGGGTGCGGCATATAAAAAGGGGCAGCAGAACCCTGATGATTCGGGACAGCCGGGAGAGGAGGTGTAAAAAGTGGCAGTAAAGAAAAGATTTAATTTTACAAAGAAAAAGCGTGGAAAATCAGAGAATGTTGGGTATTTGGATTTTGAAGCAAAAGATGAAGACCAGGGAAGATGTGCACTGTATTTTTACGGAGATATTGTATCGGCAGCATGGATTTCTGAATGGTACGAAGACGACAAGTGCCCGACAGACATTGCAGAATTCCTGAGCAATTTGGATGGATATGAAGATATTGACATTTATTTCAACTCTGGTGGAGGTGATGTGTTTGCCGGGTTGGCTATCTACAACCAATTAAAACGGTATTCCGGTTACAAGGCTGGATATGTGGATGGAATGGCAGCGTCAATCGCATCTGTAATCATGTTTGCCTGCGATGAGCTGCATTTCTCGACAGGTGCGCAGGCTATGATCCATAAACCGTCCTGTATGGCATGGGGAAATGCGGATGAATTGGCAGATGTAATAAAACAGTTGGATTTATGTGAGGATTCAATAGTAGACGTATACATGCAACATACGCTGGATGGAGTGACAAGAGATGAGATAAAAGATCTTATGCGTCAGGAGACATGGTTTAATGCCGAAAAGATGCAGCAGTATTTTGACGTAGTGATTGAAGAAAAAGCGGCAGTTGCCGCATGTGTATCAGATTATTTCGAAAAGTACAATCATTTACCGCAATCTTTGAAAAAACCAAAGACAGGAGATATTGTGGATGCTGTGCTGAAAGAACTGGAGAATCGGAATCAAAAAGAAGAACAGCGGATGGAAGCTGAAAAAAATGAAATCTTAAAAGATCTATACCAATATGGAACATAGGAGGAAAATCATGAACAAAAAGGAAATGGAAGAATTTTTAAACAAGATCAATGCTCAGAAACAGAAGGTTAAAGATTTGACAAATGAGGACAAGATCGAGGAAGCAAAGAAAGCAAAGGAAGAACTTGTAAAAATGCAGGACAAGTTTAATATCCTGATGGATCTGGACGATGACGATCAGACAGCGATTGAAGATAAGGTAAAAAACGGAACAGCAAAGCCAGTTGGTGGAGCAGTAAAGGCAGACAAAAAGAATCTGGTAAAATCATTCGTTAATATTGTAAAAGCGGGATTCCTGCACACAGAAGCAGATGAAGCAGATGTAGAAGTGTATAAAAATGCACTTACATCTGACACTACACCAGGCAGCCAGAGCGAGGTAGGCATTGGAATTACAATTCCGGAAGATATCAGAACAGATATTATTGAACTGAGAAGATCAGAGGATAATTTGGAGCAGTATGTCAATGTTGAAGGTGTTGTAACCAAAAGCGGTAGCAGAAATATTGAAGTAGGTGCAGAAACGGTTCCGTTTGATAATGTGGATGAAGCAAAAGACTTCCCGGAGCTGGATGAACCAAAGTTCAAACAGATCAATTATAAAATTAAAAAGAAGGGCGGCATCTTAAAGATTACGGCGGAACTCCTGGAAGACACTGCTGCCAATATTATGGCATATATCAATAAGTGGATTGCAAAGAAGACCAAGGCAACACGAAATGCCATGATTTTAAAAGTTGTAGATGAAATGACAAAGGGGAAAGAAGTCGCTATCGAGAATCTGGACAGCCTGAAAGATATTTTTAACGAAGAATTAGACCCTGCAATCGCAGAGACTTCGGTCGTTATCACGAATCAGAGCGGATTCAACTACCTGGACAAGCTGAAAGATAAGGATGGAAATTATATTCTGCAGAAAGATCCAACCTTACAGACGAAAGGAAAGTTGTTGTTTGGAGAATATCCAATTGTCAAACTGTCAAAGAAAACACTGCAATCAGAAAAAATTATGAATAGTGACGGACATACCATTGATGGATATAAGCATCCGGTATATTGCGGAGATCTGAAAGCGGCCATCACATTGTTTGATCGAAATGTGCTTACGATTGATATGAATGATAAGGGTTCCGGGCTGTGGGACAAGGATATGACGGGAATCAAAGTGCGTGATCGGTTTGATGTGCAGCCAGTAGACACAGAAGCAGTTATTAAAGGACAGATCACAGAAGTGGTTAATGGATAAATGCTGCGGGGCGGTAAGCCGCCCCTTTGCGAAAGAGAGTGATGCATCATGACGGTAGAAGAAAAAAAGAAATATAAGGATGAACTGGTAAAACAGTGCAAGACATATTGCCATATTGACTATGAGGATGATATTGACATCCTGGAACTGATGCTTGATACAACAGTGGAAGAAATGGAAGAACTGATTCCTGGATTTGATGCTTACAGTATGACGAGCAGACAGCGGCTGATTGTGCTTGCGTCTGTAAAAAATCTATATGATAACCGGGAAAAATACAGTGAATTAAAACAACTATCAAATGCGGTATCGTCCATGCTTTTAAAAGAAATTTATGGAGGAGCAGCAGTTGCAGACGGGCAGAATTAAGATTATACGCAAAGAAACGGTGGTAGTGAATGGTCGTAAACAGTGCAAAGAAACGTTGTTTTACGAATGTTGGTGCGAGGTAAAAAGTCTGAGCACGACAGAAAAATATACAGCATTGCAGACGGGAATTGAGAATGCAATAGTGTTTGAAGTGCGAAACTGCAATAAGATGGATGAAATCCGAAGGAACATGAAAGAGTTTTATACAGAGTATAAAGGCACTGTGTTTAAACTATATGATGCATCACCTATGTTTGTGGATAACCAGAAAGTACAACTGAAGTGTCGTGCCAGCGAATAATTTGTGTGTCAGATTCTGACACAAGAGGTAGAACATGAAAATTGAAATGGAATTCCAGGGATTGCAGGAACTTCTGAAAGCATTTGAAGCGGCAGCAAGTGATGCAGATATTGCAGAAGTAAACCGGAAAATCGTAGAGGAAAGTGAACCAGTAGTGAAAAGGATCATGTCTGGAAAAGTACCGAGATCTGCGGATATAAGAAAGAGTGGACGCGGATTTGGAACAAAATCATCCGTATCTGTGCACGCAGCTGACAGTGTTCCGGTTGGAAAACCTAAAGTAAAAGGCACTGGGGTGTCTGCGGAAGTCGGATGGGACAAATCCGATAGAAGTGAACACTTTTACGTGAAATTTATTAATTGGGGGACCATATACCAGCCACCACGTGAATTTATTTATGCAACAGGCAGGGAAGCAGATACCGAACTGCAGCAGATTGCAGAAAAGGAATATCAGGCATTTTTGGATAACACATTTAAGTGAAACGAGGTGAGAGCATGGGCAGCAGTCCAGATATCATTAAAGATGCGGCTGACGCATTGAAACCAATATCAGACAGAGGAATCATAGTGATGCAAGGATGGTATGTCAAGAACATCCATGACCGACATGTGACCTTGTGGGATTTGGGAGAGAACGATGAGAACTTTTCGGACGACAATGCGGAGGGAGTGACGCTGTCAGTGCAGGTCACTATATTTTCAGAGAGTGACGAGGTTGACCTTGCAAGGGAAATCAAAGCACTTATGAAAGAGAAGGAGTTCTCGTTTGAGGGTAGAAATGGAGATGATTCCAAGCCAGAGGATGGGATATACATGAAAGCACAGAGATTTTCAAAATACTATGAAACGGAGGAATAAATTATGAATGATCAGGAAACGGTAACACAGGTGAGTGAAACAAAAAAGGAGATTAAAAGAAGCAGAACCTGCGGATGTAAAGATTTTTATGTGGCAAAAGTAACACAAAATACTGCAGCAGGGTATGTTACAGATACACCTATCAAGCTTTCAAGAGCGATCAAAGCGAAAATAGATGAAAAGTGGACTTCTGAAAAAATATATTCAGACGATGCTACGGAAGATGTTATAAATTCCTATGAAGGAACGGATGTAGAATTGGAAGTTAATGCATTGGCACCACAGGACAGAGCGTATATCTTTGGACAACTGTACGAAAACGGATTTCTTGTAAAATCTGCGGATGACCAGGCACCGGAGGTAGCCATTGGATGGAGGGAAAGAAAACTCGATGGCAAATATGAATTCCGGTGGTTGTATGCTGGAAAGTTTGCTGAGGGCATCAGCGAGGAGGCAAGCACAAAAGAGGGCAAACTCTCTCCGACAACAAAAACCATCAAGGGATCATTCTATGAGCGATCCATGGATAATCGGTATGAAATTGCTGTAGACGAATCAAACCTTGTGACAGAAGATACAGATGCAGCTACTGCAATTAAAAGCTGGTTTTCGAAAGTACAAGAAAAAGACAAGGCAAATGAGTAAAAAGAATAGCAGGAGGTAAGCAGGATGGAAAAGAAAATCACAATCAATCATAAAGAATATACGATGCCGAAATTGTCGATCGACAATTATATGGAATACCTGAAGCTGGAGGAGGAGATTGACACACACAGACGGTATACCGGGCAGGATATTGCGAACATGTGCACATTTGTGTGTAAGGTTTACGGAAATCAGTTCACGGAAGCGGAATTAAAAGATCCGGAAACGGGGCTTGATCCGGCAGGTTTAATTATGGAATTCCAGGGAATTGATATGGATACAGCACAGGAAATCGAAAAGAGATTGGAAAAAATTACAAAAAATTCATCGACCGCAAGTTAATTCCAGAGGTTGAGATAACTTGCGGTGGAAAATATTATTTTATCAATTCCATCACAGTAGAGCAGTATAAACAATACATAGGTCTCATGGAGAAAAATGAGACAGAGCAGCTTGCAGAAGCAAATTATTTTAACAAAAAAATATTGCAGAAACTATTAAAGAATGAGGTGCCAATCGCAGAAATCGGAAAGATGGATGCGGTTGAGTTCCTCGTTAGCATAAAGACAGTGCATTTTATAATGCAAGACATCCTAATGGAAAAAATGTTGAATGTGGTGGAGGTACAACAGATTGAAAAAGAAAAATCCGCATTTGATGATTACGACCGAGAAAACGGATATGAGGATGATCTGGATAAAGAAGAAAATAATCGCTGGAAAATATGCGGTGAAATTATAGATCGGATTGTGAAAATTGCAATTCGGATACTGAAAAATTCGTACAGCCAGTGCATGAAGGAAGATATGGAAGAATTGTTAGATTATCTGAAATTTGAACTGGGTACAATAAACGAAAATCAGTAGGAGGGAGGAAGCAGAATGGCTTATACAAGCGTTAAAGTTACAGCGGATACAGATAGTTACAGACAGCAGATGAAAACGGCAGCGGAACAGATGCGTGTCCTTTCTGCGGAGTATTCGACCGCGGCAACAAAGGCAAAACTATTTGGAACAGCGGAAGATGGATTAAAGGCAAAAGCGGAATCTCTCACACAAAGAATAGAATTACAGAAAAATACGGTAAAATTAAATACAGAGCAGCAGGAGAAACTTACTGCAAAACTGTCCGATCAGAAGTCGAAGCAGGAGGAACTTAAAGCTAAAATTGACGCTGCAAAAGTGGCATATGAGCAATCGGCTGCTGCAACAGGAAAAAACTCTGAACAATCAAAGACATTAAAAAAAGAACTGGATGCACTGGAACAGAAATATAAAACAAATGAAACAGCGATAGGAAAGACAGAAACTGCACTATCAAAGCAGACGGTTACAACAGAGAAGTCGAAAAAAAATCTGATGGAAATGGAATCAGAGCTTGAAGCTGTAAATAAAGAACTGAAAGATCATAAGTTTAATGCGTTTACAGAAGGATGCAATAAGGCGGGGACAGCAATTGAATCTGTTGGAAAGAAAATGTCTGTAGTATCGGCGGCAGTTACAGCCGCCGGGACAGCGTCTGCAAAAATGGCGGTAGACTTTGAGGATGATATGGCAAAAGTGTCCACTATTATGGATACAAACGAAATGTCTGTAAATGATATGAAAGATGCCATTATTGATTTATCCAACAAAACGGGTATTGCGGTTGGAGATGTTGCAGATAATGTGTACAATGCAATTTCAGCCGGGCAGAAAACCGGAGATGCAGTTGCGTTTGTTGAAAATTCTACAAAGCTGGCAACAGCAGGCTTTGCAGAGTCTGGTGATACACTTAATATTCTTACAACGATATTAAATGCTTATGGGTTAAAGGCAGAGGAAGTAACAAATGTTTCAGATATGTTGATCCAGACGCAGAATCTTGGTAAAACAACTGTAGCAGAGTTGTCTTCTGCGATGGGTAAAGTTATCCCAACTGCGAATGCTAATAATGTGGCGCTGGATCAGTTATGTTCTGGATATGCAATCATGACGGCAAACGGTGTGGCAACAGCCGAGTCAACAACATACATGAATTCCATGTTGAATGAACTTGGAAAAACTGGAAGCACGACAGATGTGATCCTGCGGAAGAAAACAGGGAAATCATTTTCTGAATTGATGAAAGGTGGTTCTAGTCTTGCGGATGTATTAAAGATTGTTCAGGATGCTGCTAAAGAAGATAACAAAACGATGAATGATATGTTTTCGTCATCGGAAGCGGCAAAAGCAGGAGTAATCTTATTAGGTGATGGAACTAAAAAATTCAACACCACGCTGAAACAGATGCAGAATTCAACAGACGCTACGGATAAAGCATTCAATAAAATGAAAACAACATCCCACAGTGCCAAGATTGCAGTAAATGAAATGAAGAATTCTGCATTAAAACTTGGAACAACAATGTTGAATTCTGCATCACCGTCCATAGAAAAAGGAACAAAGAAGATTCATGAATTGACAGAAAAGTTTAATTCATTAAATGCTAAGCAGCAGCAGACTGTGCTAAAAGTAGGACTTGTTACGGCGGCACTGGGTCCGGCTACAGTAGCCACAGGAAAACTGGTAAAAGGTGTAGGTGATACTGTAAAAGGTGCAAAAAAGGCTATAGAGTTTGGTGGGAAAGTTGTATCTACAGTCAAAAAAGTTGCTGCAAAAATAATTGAAAAAACAGCAGCCACAGCAGCCGGAACCACAGCGGATACAGCTGCTACGGCAGCCACAGCAGCACACACTACGGCTACTGCTACGGCAGCGGCTACAACCGGAACGATGACAGCAGCACAAACGGCACTAAACCTTGCAATGAAGTTGTGTCCGATCTTGCTGATAGTTGGATTGATTGGTGGATTAATAACTGCAGGGGTAGCACTGTATAAGAACTGGGACAAGATTAGTGCATTTGCCGGGAAATTGTGGGGAAGCGTAAAAACACATTTTAACAACATCAAAAAAAGTGTGACTGATTCGTTCCAAAAGTCGCGGGAAGCGGTAGAAACGAATGTCAAGAAAATGACCGATTCGGTAAAAAATAGCACGATTGGAAAGGCAACAGCGGCAGGCTTTAAAGCGGTATATAACCATGTAAAAACAAATATGGAAGCATCGTTGAAAGCCGCAAAGAAAAATCTGGATGAAATGAAATCTGCCTATAAAAAGAACGGCGGTGGAGTAAAGGGTATTGTAGCTGCAACCATGACAGCGGTAAAAAACCATTATCAGAAAAAATACGATGAAATCAATAAACTGACTGGTGGAAAACTTGATGTAATGGTGCAGAAAACCAAGGATGGTTTTAAAAAGGCTGCAAATTCCGTGTTGGAAAAAGCTGCAACTGCGAAGGCAAACGCGCAGAAATTTGCATCCGGGGTTGTGGATACTGTAGGTAAGATTCCGGGACAGACTATAACGATTGGAGTGAATCTTGTAAAAGGACTGTGGAAAGGAATCAGCAATATGCAGTCTTGGGTGGTTTCCAAAGTGAAAGGGTTTGGGAATTCGGTATTGACCGGATTAAAAAATTTCTTTGGAATCCATTCCCCGTCTAAGGTGATGGAGGAGCAGATCGGAAAGAATCTGGCATTGGGTGTTGCAAATGGAATCACAAAGAATAAAAAGTATGCAAAAAAATCTGCATCTGATTTAGGAAATGAGATTGTAAAGGCTGCGAAGAAAAAACTGGATACATATAAAACGTACCATACGGTGTCTTTGAAACAGGAAACAGAATACTGGGACAATGTAAGAAAGCAGATAAAAAAAGGAACAGCTGCACGAACGGTAGCAGATAAAAAGTATTTGGCAGATAAGAAATCTTTAAATAAACAGCTTACAAAGGCACAGAAGGATTATGCCAAGAAAGAGAAACAGATCAATGCGGATCTGAAAAAAGAGATTAAGAACTTAAATGCAGAATATAAGAATGCTGTGAAAGAGCGGAAGGAATCACTTCTATCCTCGTTTTCGTTGTTTGAGTCATATGATGCCGGGGATGATGTATCTAAGAGTGATCTGCTTGTAGGGATGCAGACACAGGTGGAAGCCTTAAACGAGTGGGAACGTCAGATTGCAGATCTAAAGAGCAGAATGGGAAACACGAGTCTGTACAAGACGATACAGGAAATGGGTGTAAGTGGTTTACAACAAGTAAAAGCACTGAATTCCATGACGGATGAAGAATTAAAAAGATACGAATCACTTTATAAGGAAAGACAGACATCTGCTAAAACACAGGCTACTACAGAATTACAAGACAAAAAGAAAAGCACAGATGAAAAAATAGCAAAGGCATCAGAAGATGCAGAGAAAAAACTTGCCAAAGCACAGAAAACATACACAGATGCTTGTAAAAAGCTGGGTGTAACTGGAGCATCTGCAGTAAAAAAAGCTGTAGATGGAGCAGAAAAGCCTTTGACTAAGTCTTTGGATAAGATTGGAAAGAAAACAACAAAGACGATCAGTGCTGCAGTATCCACTACGAAAAGAGGTGCGGGACAATTAAAGAAAGCCATGGACTTTAAATGGTCTTTGCCAAAGTTAAAGATGCCGCATATTTCAGTTACAGGTGGAAAATCTCCATATGGAATCGGTGGAAAAGGCTCTGTCCCAAAGTTCAATGTAGAGTATTACAAAACAGGTGGAATCATGACTAATCCAACAGTATTCGGATTAAATGGCAGCAGTTTTATGGTTGGTGGAGAAGCAGGGGAGGAAGCAATTTTGCCATTGCAGGAATTTTACCAGAAATTAAGCAGTATTCTGGATCGAAAATTTGATGCAGTGCAAAGAGCACAGGCGGTTGGAGTAACGTGCTATACCTACATAGATGGTGATGAGATTGCAAGCAGAACCGTTACCAAGGTAGACAGTAAAATGGTAACAGATAAGCGGAAACGGAGATAGGAATGAAAGTAAATGGTATTGATCTTCGGAAGTATAACGCAAAACAGCTGACTGTAGATGTGCAGCCACCGGGAATCAATGTAAATTATGAGTGGGTAACGAAAGCATTACTTCCAGAAGAATTTGACACAGATGTGGCTATGGGCCATTTGAAGCTATCCATATATTTCAGGGGACAGGACAGAAGCAAGATCATACGGTCAATGTCAGAACTAATGCAGCAGTTTACCAGATCCTGTGATCTTGAACTGGATGGATACAAAGGCACTTATAAAGGATATATGACAGCGAATGATTATGAAAAAAAGAGCGTAAAAACACGTTATGTAATCAATCTGGAGTTTGATGGATTCTTTTACGATGATGAATTAAATCTGGAATTTGATGGGAAACAAACAGCAACTGTGTACAATGCTGGGACAAGATCAGCCCCATGTATTGTAGAAATTTACGCAAAGAGTACATTGCAGAACTATGTTGTTACTGGATTAAGTAAAGAGGGCATAGTTGTGGAGAGCTTGGAAGCAGGAAAAACAATAATAATTGATGGAATAAAGGGAATCGTAACTGTTGATGGGAATAATGCCTTTAATCGCTTAAATATGTGGGAATTTCCGAGGATGCCAACAGGAGAAATTACACTTGGTTTTTCTTCGAATGCTGCAAGGGTAAATGTAAAATATAATCCGATGTGGATTTAGGAGATGGTTAGATAGATGCAAATATTTGATGCAAATAAAAATCGAATAGGAATTCTTACCGGATTTAAAGACAGGTCTATAACTACAACACTTGATAGTGGGGATAAAGAATTGTCTTTCCAGTATCCGGCAACAGGATCACAAGTGGATGCATTAAAAGAAGAATGCTATATACGAACGCAAAACGATGAGTATGTGTTAAAAGCTGTGGATGAAGCAGATGACTTTAACACATACACGGCTACGCTAAACGTGGAAGAATTGGAATCAAAAGTATTTAAGACCGGGTTTGAAATGGTGGAAAAAACAATCAAGGAATGCCTGGAATATGCTTTTGAAGGAACTGGGTGGAGCATTCGTAATTGTGAAATAACAAAAAGACGAACAATCAGGGAAGCGGATCAACAGACAGGTTGGAGTATATTACAAAAGGCTTTGAGTACATACCGATGCGAATGTAGCATTGACACGTTGCAAAAGAAAATTGATATTTACGACAGGATTGGAAGTGATAAGGGCGCGTATTTTATGGATGGGTTGAACCTGAGAAAAATGACGCGGAAATCGGATAGCTATGATTTTTATACAAGAATATATCCAATCGGGAAAGATGGACTGACACCGGAATCTGTGCTTGGAAAAGATTACATTGATAACCACCAGTACAGCAGTAAAGTGAAAGCGTGCGTTTGGAAAGATGAAAGATACACTGTGGTTGAAAGTCTGATAGAGGATGCAACTGCAAAGCTGAATGAGATATCAAAGCCGTACCGTCAGTACACGGTTGAGGTGCAGGATTTGGCAAAGCGGAGCAGTATCTACAAGGATATTCTGGAATATGGAATTGGTGATACGGTTACGCTGATATATAAAAGCAAGAGGATAAAAGAAAAGCAGAGAATCGTAAAGATTGTAGAGTATCCGGAAGCACCGGAAAAAAATACGGTTGAACTGTCAAATGTAAATAAAACGTTCGCAGAGATCCAGCAGGAGGAAGTGGACGAGGAAACAGATCGCGCAACTACAGAGGAAGGAAACCTGTCGGATGATATTGCCGATGAAGCAGAAACAAGAGAAAAAGAAGATTCTAAGATTACGGTGAGGGTTGAAAAAACAGAGAAAAGCATTGAGACGGAGGTGGCGGATCGGTCGAGAGAGAACTTAGAACTTGCAACAAAGATATCACAGACAGCACACAAAGTATCGGTGCAGGCTACCGGGGGCGATAAATCTGTGGGGATAACGATCCAGCTATATGATGAAAATGGAAATCTGATCGACACAACAAGCGGTGCAGCGAATATCACGATAACGGGATTTGTAACTTTTAACGACCTGGCGAATGCAGGATCTACGACTATAAATGGATCAAATATAACAACAGGAGTTATTAAAAGCTCTGACAGTGAGTTTACACGTGCGACATTTTACGAAGGAATAGGCTACGGTTATAAATGGAATGGGAATAACTACGTGTATAACATTATATCTGTTCCAAGTCTTGGGACTTTGCAGATCGGTGGTACAGATATGCATACAGAGTTTCCGGGAAGTATGCAAGTAAAAGGAAATTTATATAATGGTTACAGCCTTACGAGTGGAAACAGGGTTGCAGTTCAAAATGATTTAAGATTTGATAATTTGGATTATACCGATACAGGGCATGGAAACATTAAGGGACCGGATAGCAGCCACAATTTGGCAACGACCACATGGGTTAGCAGTAACTTTACAAAAAGCGGATCAGACCGTAGGTTAAAAACAGATTTTAAAGATATGCCGGACATAGCATATCTGTATATGCATCTTAATCCAGTTATGTACAGATTTAAGCCAGGGTTGAAGGGCTATGACGACCGTACACATTATGGATTTATAGCGCAGGATATAGAGAGCCTATTAAAAGGACTAAATCTTGGCAATATTAACCTTGTTTATAAAGAAAAATGTGATGGAGATTTATCAAACGAGACAGACATTATTGGAGATGATTATGTTTACAGGGTGGATAAGGATGAATTGCATGCCATGCATGTTCAAATGATTCAAAGGCAGGAAAAAGAAATTCAACAGTTACGATTGGAAAATTTTAGCTTGAACGGAGAAATTGAAATACTTAAAAAACAAATAGAAAGATTGGAGAAAACATTATGTTAGAAGTATCAAAAACAATAAATGTAAGTGGCTATTCGCGGGTGGCAGAATCTGATGCACCATATGTTTATTTTAGTGCAGCAATCCAGGCAGACGGAAAAAGAAATATAACTTATTCCGTGCAGAACCAAGAAGTATTTGATGCAAATGAAGATTTGTTTGAAGCGGATCGGAAGTCATTTGAGGAGACAGTAAAGAAATTCGCTTAACAAAATTAAGCGGGAAAAAAGAGGTGAGAAAATTGAGCCTGTCTAAGATGGTAACTAATATTAACATGGAAATGTCTGGGGATACAAAGAAATATATGGTATCTGCGATACAGGGGGATAGAGCAACGAGAAGTGTGCTTGTTAGGCTGCTTAACAATGGTGAGCCCTATAATATCCCTGATGATGCACGGGCATTAGTTAATATTAAAAAACCGGATGGAAAGTATGTATACAATACATGCACGCATAAAGGAAATGAGGTAACAATTGACCTTACAAGCCAGGCACTTGCCGCTTCTGGCACAGCGTTATGCAATGTGGAGATCCGAACAGAAGATAATGCACAAATTATAACGTCAGCAAGTTTTGAAATTGAAGTAGAAAAAACGCAGAGAAATGACAGTGCGATTGAATCATCAAATGAATTTACTGCGATTGAAGTACAGATAAAAGACTTGATAAAAGATGTATCTGCTGCTAATGATGCAGCAGTACAGGCAGAAAAACAGAGAGCAACAAATGAGGAAAGACGGCAGCAGGCAGAAGAAATCCGAAGTCAGAATGAGGAGAACAGGTTACAGGTTGAGTCAGAGAGGAAAGATAGTGAGCAAATAAGACTTAAAAATGAAGAAAAACGGCAGCAGGCAGAAGAAATCCGGAGTCAGAACGAACAAAAAAGGGAGGATGCAGAAAATGAACGACAACAAACGATAAGAGATGCAAAAGAAGCTACGATTAAGGCTAATGAGGCAGGTAAAGAAGCGGAGAATATAAAAAATGAGCTGGAACAAAAATTGCAGAGTGGAGAGTTTAAAGGCGAAAAGGGGGATATAGGGGCAAAAGGAAACACAGGAGCGCAAGGGATTCAGGGCGAAAAAGGAGATAAGGGGGAAAAGGGAGATAAGGGAGAAAAAGGCGAAAAAGGAGATCGGGGTGACAGTGGTGTGATGGTACCTATTAATAGCATATATTACCTGTCTGGGGACGAAGACGGGAATCTTTGGTGTTATTACACAGATGGGACTACGAAACCGAAATTTGAAACAGATAGCAACGGAAATATTTATTACATAACACCAGATGCATAGGTGTAGAAAGGAAAGAATATATGGCAAAGGTTTTGATTGGAAATTTCAAGGGACCAAAGGGAGACGCTGGTGCAACCGGACAACAGGGAGAACAGGGAAAAACCGGAGTAACAGGCCAACGAGGAAGCAGATGGACGGAAGGAACAGCAATAACAGGCACAAGCACAACAGCAACTGTGTTCGGAAATAGTGGAATCACAGATGCTTTAGTAAATGACCACTATCTAAATACCACCACAGGGAATGTATATCGCTGTACAACAGCAGGGGTAGCAAGTGTGGCAAAATGGGTATTTGCCGGATGCCTTAAAGGGGCAAAGGGAGACGCAGGAGAAACAGGAGCCACGGGCGCAACAGGAGCACAGGGACCGAAAGGAGATACGGGGAAACAGGGACCAAGGGGAGCTACGGGTGCATCTGGCACAGCAGACACGACATTTACAGAAGCAACCTCACTAGCGAAACTTACATCTGGAGAATCTTTTAAGACCATGCTTGGTAAGATGGCAAAGGCGGTGTCTACGCTATTTAACAAGTTGGATAAAACTAGTGTAGTGAACAACCAGACAACAACTGTTGCTGGATATGCTCTGGATGCAGTACAGGCGAACCCGAACGTGGATGGAACGCTTGGGGCGCAGATAGCTGCGCTCAACAGCAATTTGTCTGATTTAAGCGGCAGTTTGAATAATATTGTGTTTAAAGATGTAAGCGA
>ERZ832973.779-NODE-779-length-32914-cov-259.885420_pt1 | contig 32914 bp, 26 predicted proteins | sample MGYA00519950_ERZ832973 | MGnify/ENA primary metagenome ERZ832973 (study PRJEB31850, sample SAMEA3708734) | human gut metagenome | biome: human gut; feature: human-associated habitat; material: faeces | place: China | collected 2014 ... | reverse complement strand
AAAGTGCGAACATAAAAATAGTTTCATCAATATTCTCCTTTATAAATTCCGATTTGTTGAGTCGAGTATATCACACCCGCCAAGGAAAGAACACCCCTATATGTCAGAACTTGCCCTTTTTCCTGCGTACGCAGCGATTGACCCAGAATGCGCCATATAGCACAAAAGGCAGGATACCATCGCCATGATGCTACCCTGCCTTTGTTTTTTTACGAATGGCTCTGACGTACATTGTTCCTGTCCGGTACCGCCCAACCGAGGCTCTGCAAACGGTGCTCCGGCAGGCGGTGCTTTCTTGGTAGACATTCCTGAAGATTGGGAACCGCGGGCTAAGCAACAGCCCACTGGGCTGATTGCTTACGGCACTTCGTGCCGCCGCCCTGTTCGAGTCATGTACCGTCCTGCTCTGACATGAGACAGTGGCAGACGCAACAAAAAAGCCTTTAACTTTCGTTAGAGGCTCTTGGTTTGGTGGAGCATTCTCCGCAGCACTCGAACCTAACACCTCTTCACGGGAGATTGTTTTGGAATCGTCCGTGAAGTTGAAATTGAGCACGACCCGGTCGTCAAAGACGTAGACCGAGTTGACAAAGGTATCAATGATCTGCCGCTGGTGTTCCATGTCTCTCATGTCACCCTTGCGGAATTTTTCAAACCAGAACCGCATCCATTCGCGGGTCAGGACGGGCTTTTTCAGCTCTTCTTCCAGAATGCTGGTGTTCAGGGCTTCTTTCCGGGCTTCCAGCTCGTCCAACCGCTGCTTGGTGGTCGGGGTCAGGATGCCCTGTTCAATGGCTTCCAGAAGATTTGCCAGCCGCTTCTCTGTATCCCGGAGCTGGTTTTTCAGAACGGGCAGGCGGGTGTTCTCCTGCTGCTGGGCTTCCATGACCAAATCTATCAGCCGTTCGATGATTTTATCGCTGAAGATCACCTTAATGGCGGTGTCCACCACGAACCGTTCCAACGGCTCTTTGCGGGTGGCTTTCAGATCGCAGTGCGCCTTGCCGTGGCGTTTGGCTTTGCCGCACTTGTAGTAATAGTAGGTATTTCCCATGTGGCTTGTGCCGCTTTCGCCGCCCATCAGGGTGCCGCACTTGCCGCAGAACAGCTTGGTGGTCAGCAGATAGCTCACATCCTCTTTTGCAGGCCGACCGTGGGCGATCCTGTTCTGCTCGAAACGCTGCTGCACCCGGTCGAACAAATCCTGGTCAACAATAGCCGGAATGCCGCCCGGCGTCACAATGTCCTTGTAGCGGTATTCGCCGATGTAGCGGCGGTTGCGGAAGATCTGGAAGAAGCTGTTCTTTACGAACGGCTTCCCGGTGCGGGTACGCAGGCCGCGCTCATTCAGGGATGCTGCAATCTTCTCAGCCGGTTCGCCGTCGGCGTACCGGGTGAAGATCTCTTGCACGATGGGAGCCGTTTCCGGGTCGATATGGTACAGCCTGTCCTCCTTGCCGATGGTGAAGCCCAGCGGCACCACACCGCCGTTGTACTTGCACTGGAGGGCGTTTTCGCGCTCACCGCGCGCCACTTTCAGGGCGAGTTCGGCGGAATAGTATTCCGCCATGCCAATCAGCATACTCTCCACCATAATTCCTTCAGGTCCCTGCGAGATGGGTTCCATGGCAGACACCAGATGGACACCGTTCTTTTCCAGCTGATACTTGTAGTTCACGGCATCAAACCGATTCCGGGCAAAGCGGTCAAGTTTCCAGACCAGAACCACATCGAAGATTTTCTTTGCGCTGTCCTTTATCATCCGCTGGAAATCCGGTCGGTCATCCGTCTTGGCAGAGACAGCACGGTCAATGTAGTGCTTGACGATAGTGATGCCGTTCTTTTCGGCATAGGCGGTGCATTCCCGAATCTGACCTTCGATGGATTCTTCACGCTGGTTGTCCGAGGAATAGCGGGCATAGATCACAGCGGTCATGGCAGGCACCTCACTTTACACATCATTAAACGGCGAATGGTTCTTTCGAAATGTAGTTTCGTATAATATATACCATATTTTACAACGGTTTGCAATGGGAAAATCAGCGAACAGCATTTAATTCTTTTCGTAAATCAGATACCCACCGACCTATGGTTTTCGCCATAAGCTGGTGGGCATCCGTTGTTCTGGTTTATAATTCACTGATGGTTGCAGTAATGGGCTGCATGAGGATTCGCCTGACCGGGTTATATACTGCCAGCACCACAGCCGCCAGCACGACTACGACAATCACGGCAAGACAGCCCCACGGCATCTGCCACGCCGCACCGAAATAATGGGTGATGAGCCGGGTATACAGCATCCGGTTCAGCACAAGACCCAGCGCAATGCCCACCACAAGACCGGACACCGCATAGGTTCCCGCTTCGGCAGAGACCATGCGTTTCAGCTGTGCATCATCCATCCCGATGGCACGCAGGATGCCATACTGCTTCATTCGCGCCGACACGCTCATGGAAATGCTGTTGATGATGTTCAGAATGGTGATTCCTGCAATCACGATGAGAAACGCATAGACCACCAGATGGAACGCCCAGTAGGTGCTTTGTATCATCCGATTTTCTTCGATTCGGTTGGAAAAAACAACCCGCTTGTTTAACGTGTCGCGCAGCAGGGTGTGTATTTGTGCAATGGCTGCGTCTGCTGTGGTATCTTTTAGTTGAATATCGATCACCGCATAGCGGTTTTGCCCGGTCAGCTGATGGAAGGTTTCTTCGGTGCAGATAACAGTCGGGGAATCGGTACTGCTGAACGGGCTGTCGTCCAATACACCCACGACTGTGAGCTTTGCATCCTCCAGCTGAATGGTATCACCCACGGTCAGGGAGTTGCTTTTGTCGAATACCGTCAGCACCGGGTATGTGCCATCCTCCGGCTCCTGCGGAAGGGTTCCGCCAATCAGGTCTTTTTTCGCCCAGCCAAACTGTATCGTATCGTATGAAATCAGGTCGATGGACCCCTGTTTTCCCTGATATTCCGCCGGGAGCGGGCAATACATCCGCCCGAATGCGTGTTTGACTTCCGGCAGAGCTTCCAGCTGTTCCACCAGCACCGGGTCAAGGACATTTTGCCCGGATGTTTCAGCCACCGATAAGTCCGGTGCGTAGGACTGCAACGGATTCAGCGCAAATCCAACCCATCGAAGCAAAACCGAAAAGCTCAAAAACAGGAGAATGCTCAACGCAAAGGAACCTGTCATCAGAAGCAAGTTCTTTTTGGACGAGGTTGCATGGCTCACGCCCAAAGAAAGCTCTGCACGACTTCCAAACAACCGAGCATGACACGGAGAATCCGCTGCATTTTCCACCGCATTCCCAGTTGCTGCTGTGATCGGAGAAGCTTTTGCCGCCCGCCGTGCCGGAGAAGATGCCGCGAACCAAACCGTGACTAGTCCCAATACCATTCCGCGAACAATGCCGACCGGGCTTATTCCGAACACCGGCAAAGAGCTGAACTCATCGCCGACAAATCCACGCAGAAAGGAACACAATCCCCATGTGGAAACGATTCCCAGCACACACCCTGCTGGAACAGCAGTTTTACACCAGAAAAGAGCTTCCAGCCGGACAAGCGTCCGAACCTGATTTTTTCCTGCCCCAAGACAACGCAGCATTCCATAATAGCTGGTACGCTGCGCTACATTGCTGTTGATGCTGCCTGTGATCATAAAAATTCCGGCAAGGACGACCATGCCAGCCAACACAGCCGCCACCGTATATAAGCCTACAATATAATCGTTGTTGCTGCTTGCGTTCAACGCCATCAGGTAAGCGTTTTCGGAGATTTTTTCTTCTGAAATTCCGTACTTGTTTTCGATGTTCACAATGGACTGCCGCAAATTGGTACGTGGCTTGAACTGGATGAAATACTGTGTTTCAAAGGATTCTTCTACCTGTGCGGCAATCTGAGAAAATGTACTGCGGTTCATCACCAGCACAACAGCATCATACTGGTTCGCATCGGAGGTATCCTCATTGAAACCTGCGACAGTAAGCGAAATGTTCTGTCCATCCGGGAGCGTCAGCGGAATCGCTGTACCGACCGTAACATCCAGCCAATCCCGGATGTTTGCTGTCACGAGCACTTCGCCATCCGCCGGGGCAGTGCTACACTGCATTCCCGGAAAGATTTGAAGGATTGCATCATCTGCTCCTACCAGTGCGGCACGTTTATCTCCGGCAAAGTAGTTTTCCGTAAGGGAAGCGTTGATGTCGCTATACGCCGAAAATGCAGCAACATCCTCCTGTGCGGCAAGCTCTGCGGCTGTTTCAGGGGAGATGTCCTTTACCATGATATGCCAGTTTCCGTTTTTGTTCAGCTGGTTTGAGGTTTCCATCCGAATCGCCATATCTGCCATACTGAACACCGCCGTGACCAGAAACACCGCAAGGACGATGCACAAAATCGTCATGCGGTTCTGCCGTCTGCGTACCTTGGCAGAAATCGGGATCAGGCTCAGATAGCTTTTCATTTCGGTGCTGCTCATTCCCGGCACCTCCCAAAATCGGTCAGGCAGCCGTCTGATACCTGCAGCACCCGGTCTGCCGTCTGCGCAATGCTGCGGTTGTGGGTGATCATCAGGATGGTCTGCTCGTATTTCCGGGATGTTTCTTTTAGCAGGGCAATGACCTCGCTGGTGTTCTGGGTGTCCAGATTGCCGGTCGGCTCATCCGCCAAAATCAGGGAAGGGCGGGTCATCAGGGCGCGGCCGATGGCTACCCGTTGCTGCTGCCCACCGGAAAGCTGGCTTGGCAGATGCTTCCGACGGTCTTTCAGATTCAACACGGTCAGCAGTTCTTCCAGATATGCCCTGTCCGGCTTTTGGTAGTCCAGCAGCACCGGGAACAGGATGTTCTGTTCTACGGTCAGTTCCGGGATGAGGTTGAATGCCTGAAAGATAAAACCGATATTGCGGCGGCGGAAGATCGTCAGCTCCCGGTCTTTCATGGCAAAAACATCCTTGCCATCAATCAGCACCTTGCCGGAAGTCGGCGTATCCAGTCCACCAATCAGGTTGAGCAGGGTGCTTTTGCCGGAGCCGGATTCGCCAACGACCGCCACATATTCGCCTTTCGGCACGGAAAAGCTGACATCTTTCAGCGCATGGACCGCAGTTTCTCCGCTGCCGTAGGTCTTGCAGAGATGGTTGACTTCTAATAGTTCCATAGTGTATCCCTCACTTTGCAGGTTCCTTCGATTCAGACGGATCTTCTCTGTCTGTGCAGAAAAGGATAACACGTCAACCTTACTGCAAGCCTACACCCAGCCTACAATTTTGTAGGAATCGGAAAATTCAGAGTAAAGGTCGTGCCCTTTCCCAGCTCGCTGTCTACTTCAATGGTTCCGTGATGGGCTTCCACAATGGCTTTTGCCAGCGGCAGGCCCAGCCCGATGCCCTGTGTATCCTGTGAGAAGCGGCTGCGATAAAACCGCTTGAAGATATGGTATAGATCCTCCGGGTGGATGCCGCTGCCGTTGTCGCGTACTTTGATTTGAACCATGGACGGCAGTGCGTTCCACTCTACCTGAATCGTATCTCCGCTCTTTGTGTGGTCAAGGGCATTCTTTACAAGATTGTCCACAGCTTCCTGCATCCAGTCACGGTCGCACCAAAGTGTAACCGCCGCTGAGCCGGACAGAACGAGCTTTTTCTGTTCCTGCTCTGTACGATAGTTATACTGCCGCGCGATGTCCTGCACCATTTCAGCAACATTTTCGTTTTTCTTCTCCAATACGACCGAACCGGCATCCAGCCGGGTGATTTTGAGCAGATTCTGCACCAGCGTTTCGATGCGGTCCAACTCCTGTTCGGACAGGTCTGCAAACTCTTTGACCTCCGACGGCGAAACAGCTTCGTCCTGAAGCAGACCGTTGTAGATATTCAACGCCGCCAGCGGTGTTTTGAGCTGGTGCGAAATATCTGCAATGGTATTTTTCAAAAAACGCTTCTCCCGCCGCTCGTTGTCTGCGTGTGCGCTCAGAACTGCCGCCAATGCATTAACAGAGTGAAACAGACGGTAAAGTTCTCCCTCCCGGTCGCAGTCCAGTCGTGCATCCGGGTTGCCATCCAGACAGCTTTGGATTTGCTGGACTGCCTGTTCCAGAAGCGCGCTCTGCCTTTGGAAATAGCGAAAAAACACGCCCCAGAGGCAGCCGCCCAGCAGCAGAAAAACCAATAGTAACCCGAAAGAGAATGTGTGCGTTGCATACCATACGATGCCCTGCGTGAGAGCCAATGCCACTGCCCAGACCGCCAGCACTGTCCGGAACAAATTACAGATTTCCCGGTTTGCGAATACTTTCATACGGCACCTTTACCCATTCCATTTATAGCCCATGCCGCGGACAGTCAGCAGCATCTGCGGTTTGCCGGGGTCGTCCTCAATCTTCATCCGCAGCCGCCGGATATACACTGTTAAGGCACTGCTGTCAATGTAATCCCCATCGCAGTCCCACAGTGCATCCAGAATTTGTTCCTTGGATAGCACGGCATTCGGATGCTGCATAAAGAAGCAGAGCAGCTTGTACTCTGCGCCGGTCAGTTCCAGCAAGATTCCGTTTTTGTATGCCTGCCCCTGCAACAATCGGACGGTGATGCTGCCCGATTCCAGTACGGGTTCTCCTGCGCTGGACGCATTTGCACGGCGAAGCAGTGCATTGACCCGCGACAACAGGACACCCAGCTTGAACGGCTTGGTCAGGTAATCATCCCCGCCCAGTTCCAGTCCCATGATGATATTCATTTCCTCATCTGAAGCGGTCAGGAACAGAATCGGCACGTTGGATGTGCGCCGCACCTTCTGGCAGAAATCGAAGCCAGAGCCATCCGGCAGGGAAACATCCAGCACCAGCAGGTCATATTTTCTGTCTGACCACAGCACCTCGGCTTCTGCCAGTGTCCGGGCTGTATCCAGTGCAAAGCCCTGTTTCTTGAATGCAAAGGTCAGCCCACTGATCAGGCTCAGATCATCTTCCAAAAGGAACAGTTTTCTCATGATTCCCTCTCTTTTCTGCATTTTGTGCGTCCTACAGGTTCAAAAGCATTATAAGTTTTTTCTGCGAACATTACAATGTGCGAAACGGAAATTGTTTCTTTCTGTGTGTTAAGTATAAGTCCTACTATCACCGCTTTACCGCAATAAATTTTGCAAAACCATCTTGACGTGCCCTGCAATCCATGATACCCTTTATCGCAAATCCCACCAAATTTGTAGAAAAGTACAGAACGGTGTGGGTTTATTCTCCGTGAAGATTTTTACCGCCCCGCAACACACCCGATTTGTTTTGCCGCCGTTTCACCCGACAAAATCATCGCTGCGCTGCGTGGGCGGTATTTTTCTTTATGGGAGTTGTACCTTGAAAATTTCATGAGCCGACTGGACGTGATACCGACTTTCCGTCAACGCCACTGCACAAACAGGGGCAGGAACTTCGTTCGGAGCAAACGGCGATCAACATACACGAGCAGCGGAACTCTCTACTTATTTTTGCGTCTTAACAATTCGGAAACAATTACCAGAAAACCGTTTTGAGCGCAGCGGTAGAGGGCAAGAACCGTCCCGTGGCCACAAATTTTCAATTCTTGAAAATTTCCTGTCCATTCGGGACTTCACTTCTCAAACTCTTGCGAGTTTTCCAAGTGATCTTGTTGGGGTAGCGCTTGTCGGGGCGAGGCCCCTCCATCTGCTGTCGCAGACCGCGCTGCCGCTTAAAAGCCCCACTGGGGCTTTCATTGCTCCGCTGCGCTTCGCAAACGCGGTCCCACCCCAAACCCTGCTCATATTCGCACCTTACGGTGCGAAAGAACGGCGTGTCGTGCTTACATAGCTTCACCGAGGAGTTATCGAACAGACAGGAGGTACAATGACCAAAACGAATGTTCAACTGACCCCTAGCAATTCTCAGCACCACGACACGCCGAACAACAAAACAAATAGAGAGCAGACTGTTCTTCTTGCACATACCCATTAAATAATTTTCCTGAATCTGCTTGACGAATATTACGGTTAGTGATATATTTATTACAGTAACCGTAATAAGGAGGCAAACCATGCGCGATAATGCAAAAGGTGGTGCGCTTACAGAAGTCACCTTTTATATTTTGCTTTCTCTTTATACGCCAAAACACGGATACGCTGTTATGCAGTTCATTGAAGAAAAAACAGACGGACGGCTTTCCCTAGGCGCAGGCACTTTATATGGAGCATTAAACTCTTTGCAGGACAAGAAGTGGATTGAACCTTATGGCGATAGTGAGGGAAGAAAAAAAGAATACCACATTACAGCACAGGGAAAAGAAATTGCAGAAAAAGAGCTTGCAAGACTAAACGAACTTGTAAGCATTGCAAGTGAAATTATTGGAGGTGCAGTATGAGTAAAAAATGTTATCGTTTCTTTGGTGGATTGCTAAATGCACAGGCAAAATGGTTAAACAAAATGTCCGAAAAAGGCTATCGACTTGTCCGGACAGGGAGGGTGCTCTATGAATTTGAAGAATGCAGTCCTGATGAAGTGACCTATTGTGTAGAGTTTATCGGAGAAAAATCAAAAGAGAATGCAACGGACTACGCTGTTTTTTTGGAGGATATGGGCTACAAGGTATTTTTCAAAAACATCAATCTAAACTATTCTGTCGGAAAAGTTCGATTGCGTCCATGGGCGGAAATGGGCGGTCGTATTGCAACAAACGCAACAACTTTTAACAGGGAACTATTGATTGTAGAAAAATCAAACGACGGAAAGCCTTTTGAACTTCATACTTCTTATGCCGATAAAGAAAAATACTACCGCAATTTGCGTAACCCATGGCTATTCCTGCTGCTCCTGTTTGCACTGTTTGCCATTACCAAGCATTCTATTGTCTTAGGTATTTTTTCATTGGTTTCTGCAATTCCCAGCATTCTATACCAGCTCCAAATTATAAATGTCCGACAAAAAGCCAAAACGTGGGAACAATAAATAATAATCAAGAGGGTGACAACAAAAGCTGTCGCCCTCTTGATTGTTATTTATAGAAATACCAAAAAGATTGCTCCGCAGCCTTTGAAGAACAGCACCGTGCAGAGCTGACAGCGCACCGGAAGGCAGTATACAGTAACTACGCAGGAAACGGCCCCGGAGGAATTGTGTCAAAATGACACAATTCCTCCCACTGCTACGGAAAACAGCGTCCGTAAGCAGATTGCGGAGCAACACAATGTCAGCGAATCCTATGTTGCCCGTTCTGAAAAGTTCATGCGAGGCGTTCAGATCATGGATCAGATGATACCCGGTATGCAGGAGAGAATCTTGTCCGGGCAGTTCAAAGTCCGTGATGCCGATATGCACCGTCTTGCCAAGGCAGACTATATCGACCGGCAGAAAATCGTGGATGAAATTCTGTACCCGGAACGGAAAGTCGAGCCGAAGCCGAACACAAACGGCGCTCCTCCAGAGCCGGGGAAAGCACCCTATATGCCGATGCTGAAAATCAAATCGGTCTATGACAGTGATGCCTACCCGAAAGAAGTACGGTACGAGTATGTGGCACTGGAACACATCACGACTCGTTTCAGTACAGAGTTTGACTATCAGCTGAAGATCATGCCGGACACGGCACAGCGGGAAGTCATTCTCGAAATCATCCACAAGCACAAGGAGTACCTTGCTTCTCTGGAATCTGCACTCGCAGAGGATGAGCAGACAGCATAACAACAGGCACATCGTATGCTGTCAACGGAAGTCCAAAGGAGTGTGCGTTTGAACAAAAAGAAAAAGTCCACAAACATTTCCCCGTATCCCGATGAAGCCATCGAACGTCTAGCACGGGCATTCTACCCGGCGATCCTTGCCTGCTGGAACAGCGAGGAAGGTCAACGGGAGTTTGCTGCGTGGCAGGAAGAACAGGCTCATATTGCAACCAAAGAAAAACAGGAAGTTCTCGATGGGGAACTCCCTGCTTTACTTATCGTGTGTGGATTTTTGCAGGGTGCGTCCGGGTGGGCGCACCTTGTTTTTTTGTGTTTCGTCCTCTAGTTCGTGATTTCCAGACATGTTATTCATATATTTTATCGTCTCACGATGGCTCACTACGTAGATTAAGTCCACACATGCCAGAAAATCAGATTCAATTTGCCAGAAGAACAATACATTGAACACTTACTTGGATGGATTTTCAAATGCAAATCTTTTGATGTTTGGGAAAATCGACTTATCAATTTGCTGCGCCGATGTTACTAGGCCTCGCAATCGCTGGCGACTTTCCTGATCCATTGGATTTTTGCGCAAATGCTCAAATTCCAATATGATTTTATGTTGCAATGAATTTTTGACAATCATATTTTCATTGCAGTCGATGACAACACCCGTTACTAATTTTGGATATCCCTTTGAGTAACCTTTTACTTTGTTATGGGATAGTTTATATCTGTACTTCTTAATGATTGATTTGACAGAGTTCCTAAAATGTGAAGATATCTTATGTTCGCTCGAAAATACCATATCATCCACATATACAGTCATTACCATATCATTTTTAGCAGATAGCGTATGCAGTTCATCAAACATCTTATGATTGACAAGATAGGATAATATCTGACTGGTTGGTGCTCCTGAAATCAAATGATTGTAGCGATGCACACCTTTTTGACCTAAAAAGTCATAGACTTCTGTGAGTTCTTCTTTTGGAAATCTTTCAAGGCTAACTGTTGTTAAATTGGTCAGCACTTCTGAAACATCCGGAGAACAACACAATTCGTTATTAAAAAATTGATAAACATCCTCTCGACTGATAGATGGAAAAAAAGCTGTCAAATCAGTTTTGTAGAGGTTTCGTTTTCTTCCTCCAATATGCATACGTGCGTTTTCTGGATAAGATTTTCCCTTTATACCAGAAAAAACATTATCGGGCGTTTGAATTTTACCCAATAATGTTTTTATCCGTCTTTGAACAATCTTTAATTCTGCCTGCGGTGCTTCAATAAGACGAGGCTTTTTTGTCTTATCTATATATGGATGGATTTTGGATGTGATATTGGATTGCTTTAGCATATCATCATTTTTTATTTGAAGGACATACTTAAGCATACGTTTGGAACGAATTCCATATAAAGGGCAATCACTATATTTCAAAAGGTATGACACCTCAATTCTTAAAATATGCTGGTGTTAGCTGTTGACTACTTTGCCGATCATCCAACGGACTAAATCGGGAAGCAGTTCAGGGCAGCAATAGGATACAACCAGTATGGCCGCAATGGAAATCGCTAAGATAACCAAAGCAACAGGGACATGAGAACGAGTCTCATTCGTTGATAGCTTATTGTTGTTGCCGAATATGTTAATATTGACAACAACAAAAGGCTTGTCCGTCTTATTCACGAAATTCACCTCCTTGTTATTATTGGCCCCCAAATAAATGAGGGGACTTCCCGTCCTCAAATAACAAAGAGATGCGATAGCCTTATATCCTGAATTCACACCAGCACAAATCCGACTTCCCAAACAATTGCATAGGCTCAGACCAACATTACTTAACACCTTAACATAATTCCATATCACACTGTGACTCGATGCAACGATGTTCTCGTGTTGCAGTGTAGAATGAGGCCGAACCGAGGGAACTCCTACCGGAAAAACACATCCATACCCATTGGTACGATGCCGCCTGTCTTTACAGACAAGCCACTCGAAGTCTAATCTGGCTATACATACTAGTAAATATCATTATAGCAAACTGCGCAGAAAAAGTAAATTGATTGGATGCGATTTTTGACAAATACTAAGAATAAAAGGCAGGGCAACACCGCTATGGTGATACCCTGCCTTTACTCGTTCCTGCTTACCGTTCTGCATACTCCCTCCGCAGAACCTCTTGTAAACAAAAAACGTACCCGAACCCTTTTTCATAAAGAATCGGGTTCGAGTACGAACTGTATGGTGGACGGTACAGGACTCGAACCTGTGACCTCCTGCACGTCAAGCAGATGCTCTACCAGCTGAGCTAACCGTCCATATTCTATTTTGCTGTAGTCAGCTCAATTATGATAGCATAGGATGGAATAAAAATCAAGCCTTTTTTGCAAAAATCTTCAAAAAATCCTTCCGGGGCTGGCCGGGACGCCTCTGCCGGAGGGGCGGGAAAGCGGGCGAAGGCTGGGAGTTAAAAGGTTATCGTTGCCCCTTTTTTATAGGTGTGCTATAATAAGATGATTACAATAGGAAAGGTATCGCAGAATGAGAGTATTGGGCATCGACCCGGGCTACGCCATCGTGGGATGGGGCGTGGTGGATTACGCGGGAAACCGCTTTGCGCCGGTGGATTTTGGCGCGGTGTGTACCGACGCCGGCGTGCCGTTCGAGCGGCGGCTGGACGAGGTGTATGCGGGCGTCAAGGAGGTCATCGAGCGGACGCGGCCGGAGGTGCTGGCGATTGAAAAGCTGTTCTACCAGCACAACCAGACCACCGTCATCGGCGTGGCTGAGGCGCGCGGCGTCATCCTGCTGGCGGCGGCGCAGGCGGGCCTGCCCATCTACGAGTACACCCCGATGCAGGTCAAGCAGGCCGTCACCGGCTACGGCAAAGCCGTGAAAAAGCAGGTGCAGGAGATGACCCGCATCCTGCTGCATCTGCCCGCCATCCCGAAGCCCGACGACACCGCCGACGCGCTGGCGATGGCCATCACCTTCTGCCACACCAACGGCAGCCAGCTCAACCGCTTTGTACGGCGTGTGCCGGGGCCTATCTGAGTTACCCTTGATAGCAGGGCGCTACAGTTTCCGAAACAACAAAACTTTCTCGTATCCGATAGACCTGCCCGGCACGCCAGAGGCTCTCCCTATGGGAGAGCTGGCAATGCCGACAGGCATTGACTGAGAGGGCTATTATGATATACAGCTTAACCGGAAAGATCATCAAAAAGACCCTGAACGCTGTGGTCATCTGCTGCGGCGGCGTGGGGTACTACGCCCAGTGTCCGGCCAGCGTGGCCGGTGCGCTGCCTGGCGTGGGGAACGAAGCCACCATCTACACGGTGATGAACGTCACCGAGAACGACGTCAGCCTCTACGGCTTTGCCAGCGAGGAGCAGCAGGCCTGTTTCGAGCTGCTCACCTCGGTGTCGGGCGTGGGCGCGAAGGTGGGTCTTGCCATCCTGAGCGTCATGGAGCCCGACCGTGTGGCGCTGGCCATCTCGGCGGGCGACCACAAAGCCTTCAAGGCCGCGTCCGGTGTCGGCCCCAAGCTGGCCCAGCGCATCGTGCTGGAACTGAAAGATAAGGTCGCCAAAGGCTTTGCCGCCGGCATCGACCTGGAAAACGTGGCGGGCGCTGCTTCGGACACCGCCGCCGCACAGGGAGCGGGGCAGGCCATCGCCGCGCTGGTGTCGCTGGGCTACAGCCAGAGCGAAGCCGCACTGGCCGTCTCCAAGATCGACGGCACGCTCCCGGTGGAAGAGATCATCAAGCTGGCGCTGCGCAGCATGGCGGGCAGGAGGTAAACGATGCAGGACGATACCGCGCTCTATGGCGCAAAAATGATGCAGCCCGGGATGACGGCGGCGGACAGCGAGGAAAACAACCTCCGCCCCCAGCATCTGGAGGACTACATCGGACAGGAAAAGGTCAAGCAGAACCTGAAAATTTATCTGGAAGCGGCCAAGCGCCGGGGCGAGCCCATGGACCACATCCTGCTCTACGGCCCTCCGGGTCTGGGCAAGACGACGCTGGCGGGCATCATCGCCAACGAGATGGGGGTGCAGATCCGCATCACCAGCGGCCCGGCCATCGAAAAGCCCGGCGACCTCGCCGCCCTGCTGACCAATCTGCAGGAGGGCGACGTCCTCTTCATCGACGAGATACACCGCCTCTCCCGGCAGGTGGAAGAGGTGCTTTACCCGGCACTGGAAGACTATGCGCTGGATATTATGATAGGCAAAGGCCCCAGCGCCCAGAGCATCCGCATCAATCTGCCCCGGTTCACGCTGGTGGGTGCGACCACCCGTGCGGGCCAGATCACCGGCCCTCTGCGCGACCGCTTCGGTGTGCTGCTCAAGCTGGAGCTCTACAGCCCCGACGAGCTGAGCAATATCATCGTCCGCTCGGCGGGCATCCTCGACCAGCCCATCACCCCCGAGGGTGCTTATGAGCTGGCCAAGTGCAGCCGCGGCACGCCCCGTGTGGCGAACCGCTTCCTCAAGCGTGTGCGCGACTTTGCCACCGTGCTGGGCGACGGCGTCATCGACCGGGACGTGGCGCTGCTGAGCCTCAAGCGGATGGACGTGGACGCGCTGGGTCTGGACGAACTGGACCGCAGCCTGCTCCGCGCCATCATAGAAATGTATAACGGCGGCCCGGTGGGTCTGGAAACACTGGCCGCAGCCCTCGGCGAAGAGGCCGTGACGCTGGAAGACCTGTGTGAGCCCTACCTGATGCAGATGGGCTTTCTGACCCGGACGCCCCGGGGCCGCTGTGCCACCCGGCTGGCGTATGAGCATCTCGGCCTGAAAGCGCCTGAGAGTGGCAGCGCCGAGGACAATGGACAGCAGAGCTTATTTTAAGTGAGGTATTTACTATGGGAAAGTATTTTGGTACCGACGGTGTGCGCGGCGTGGCCGGCGCAGACCTGACCTGTGAGATGGCGATGCTCATCGGACGCGGCGCTGCCGCCGTGCTGACCAGCAGCACCGGCCATAAGCCCCGAATCCTCATCGGCAAGGACACCCGCCAGTCTGGGGATATGCTGGAAGCTGCCCTGACCGCCGGTCTGTGCAGCGTGGGCGCGGACGTTGAGAGTCTGGGCGTCGTCCCCACTCCCGCCGTGGCCTATCTGGTGCGCAAGTACAACGCCGACGCCGGCGTGGTCATCTCGGCGTCTCACAACCCGATGGAATTCAACGGCATCAAGATCTTCGCCGGCACCGGCTACAAGCTGCCGGACGAGGTGGAGAACGAAATTGAAGCCTATATCGACAATCAGTGCGCGGGCCTCAAGCTGGCCACCGGCGACGATGTGGGCTGCGTGACCTGCCGCACCGACGGCATCAAGGACTACACCGACCACCTGTATGAGTCCATCAACGGCGACCTGTCCGGCCTGAACATCTGCATCGACTGCGCCAACGGTGCCTCCGCAGCAGCAGCCCGGCAGCTGTTCCCCCGTCTGGGCGCAAAGTGTACCTTTATCGGCGTGGAGCCTGACGGCAAGAACATCAACGCCGGTGTGGGCAGCACCCATCTGGACAATCTGGAAAAGGCCGTCGTCGAGGGCGGCTTTGACTGCGGCATCGCCTTTGACGGCGACGCGGACCGCTGCCTCGCCTGCGACGAGAAGGGGCAGGAGATCGACGGCGACAAGATCATCGCCCTGCTGGCCATGAACATGAAGGAAAAGGGCTGTCTGGACGGCAATACTGCGGTCGTCACCGTCATGTCCAACCTGGGCTTCATCAAGTTTATGGAGTCCCAGGGGATCCGCACCGAGAAGACCGCCGTCGGCGACCGCTATGTTCTCGAGAACATGCGGGAGAACGGCTACGCCATCGGCGGCGAGCAGAGCGGCCACGTCATCCTGCTCCACCACGCCACCACCGGTGACGGTGAGCTGACCGCCGGCAAGCTGCTCAAGATGCTGGCCGAGAGCGGCAAGAAGATGAGCGAGCTGAACGGCATCTATGCCCAGTACCCTCAGGTGCTGGTGAATGTGGCGGCCAATGCCGCCCAGAAGGCCGCCTACAAGGAAGACAAGGTGCTGGCCGACTTCATCGAGAACGAGCAGCAGAAGCTGATGGACATGGGCCGTGTGCTGGTGCGCGTCTCCGGCACGGAGCCGAAGATCCGCGTCATGGTGGAGGGCCGGGACCTCGAGGCCATCGACCTGTGCGCCAGGCGCATCGTGGATAAAATCAACGAGCGGATCATCGAAGGTTAAGATAGAGATAAAAAGCAGGAAGGAGGACGCATATGCGCCCTGCAGATACATGGAAAGACTACGAGCTGCTGGATGCCACCGACGGCAACCGGCTGGAACGCTGGGGCGAGACGCTGCTTGTCCGGCCTGACCCGCAGGTGGTGTGGAAGACGCCCCGGCAGAGCCCCCTCTGGGCCAAGGCGGACGCCGTTTACCACCGCTCCAATCAGGGCGGCGGCGAGTGGGAGTACCGCCGCCGTCTGCCCGAAAAGTGGAAGATCACCTGCGGCGAAGGGGAGGATAAGCTGACCCTCATCGTCAGCCCCACCGGCTTCAAGCACACCGGCGTCTTCCCGGAGCAGGCCGTCAACTGGGCCTGGTACGCCAGGAAGATCCGCGCCGCAGGCCGGCCCATTAAAGTTTTGAACCTCTTCGGCTACACCGGCGGTGCAACGCTGGCCTGTGCGGCGGCGGGCGCTGCCGTCTGCCATGTGGATGCCTCCAAGGGCATCGTGGCCTGGGGCAAGGACAATGCCGCCGCCAGCGGCCTCACCGACCGGCCCATCCGCTGGCTGGTGGACGACTGCGCCAAGTTCGTCGCCCGCGAGAAGCGCCGCGGCAACACCTACGACGGCATCATCATGGACCCGCCGAGTTATGGACGCGGCCCCGGCGGCGAGATCTGGAAGCTGGAAGACTGCATCTACGACCTCATCAGCCAGTGCGAAGAGGTGCTGAGCGACAAGCCCCTCTTCTTTGCGGTCAACAGCTACACCACCGGCCTTTCGCCCGCCGTCATGGAGTATATGCTCAAGACGACGCTGATCCCCCGCTTTGGCGGAAAGACCAGCTGCGACGAGATCGGCCTGCCCGTCTCCGCCACCGGCGGCGTCGTCCCCTGCGGCGCGACGGCGATTTGGGAGGAGTGACGCTGAAAGGCTCTCCCCTTGGGAGAGCTGGCGCGTGAGCGCCTGAGAGGGCAAGCCCGTGACTCAAGGGCTGCTTTACAGCGATGATCAGCAGCCTTTGTCAGAGGGAAGCTGTCGCTGAGCGGTTCTTTCCATGCTGACATCCTTGCCCTCTCCGTCACCTTCGGTGCCACCTCTCCCAAAGGGAGAGGCTTATACGAAGCGAGAAAGCTTCAACAAAGAATCTTAAAGAATGGGGTACAGCCCCTTTCAGAGGGGCGCACCACCAGAAAGAGAAAACAAATGAGTGAAACGATACTGACAGCAGAAAACTTAAAGTTCCGCTACGACTCGGAGCAGCCCGGCTACGCGCTCAATGGAGTCTCCATGCAGGTCGGGCGGGGCGAGTTCGTGGCCGTGCTGGGCGCAAACGGCTGCGGCAAATCCACCCTTGCCAAGCACTTCAACGCCATCCTCCTGCCGGAGGAGGGCAAGGTGTACGTCGAGGGCATGGACACCGCCGATGATGACAAGCTCTATGACATCCGCCAGACCGTGGGCATGGTGTTCCAAAGCCCCGACAACCAGATCGTCGCCACGGTGGTAGAGGAAGACGTGGCTTTCGCGCTGGAAAACCTCGGTGTTCCGCCGGAAGAGATGCGCCGCCGCGTTGATGACGCCATGAAGATGGCGGGCATCTACGAGTTCCGGGAGCGCGCACCCCACAACCTCTCGGGCGGCCAGAAGCAGCGCGTCGCCATTGCGGGCGTCGTCGCCATGCGTCCCGACTGCCTCATCCTCGACGAGGCCACCGCCATGCTCGACCCTCGCGGCCGTGAGCAGGTGATGCAGACCATCCACCACCTCAACAAGGATCTTGGCATCACCGTTGTGTCCATTACCCACTACATGGAAGAGGCCGCGCAGGCCGACCGTGTTCTGGTGATGAGCCAGGGCAACGTGGTGATGGAAGGCACCCCGAAAGAGGTGTTCAGCCAGACCGAAAAAGTCCGTTCTCTCCGCCTCGACGTGCCGCAGGCCGCAGAGCTGCGGGATGAGCTGGTCAAGGCCGGCGTCCCCATGCCCGAAGGCATCATCGACACCGGCGAGTGCGCACAGGCTCTGTATGAGCTGCTGAAGTAAGGGGGGACGGAAACATGGCAAGCATTATCAAAGTAGAACACCTGAGCTATGTCTACAACCCCGGTATGCCGAACGCAGTCACCGCGCTGGACGACGTGAGCTTTGAGGTGGAGGAGGGCGATTTCGTGGGCATCATCGGAGCCACCGGCTCCGGCAAGAGCACCCTCATCACCCACATGAACGGTCTGAACAAGCCCACCAGCGGCAAGATCATCATTGATGGCCGCGACCTCTGGGCCGAGCCGGAAAAGATCCGGGATTTCCGTTTCCTGACGGGTCTGGTGTTCCAGTACCCGGAGTACCAGCTCTTTGAGGAAACGTGCTATAAGGACATCGCCTTCGGCCCGAAGAATATGGGCCTCGACGAGGCGGAGGTCGATAAGCGCGTCCACGAGGCGGCAGAATTCGTCGGCCTCGATGAGGCGCTGTTGGAGCGCAGCCCCTTTGAGCTGTCCGGCGGACAGAAGCGCCGCGTGGCCGTGGCGGGCGTTATGGCCATGAAGCCCCGTATCCTCGTTCTGGATGAGCCTGCGGCCGGCCTCGACCCCGAGGGACGGGATGAGATCCTGTCCGAGGTGAAGGACTACCACAAAAAGACCGGCACCACGGTGCTTCTGGTCTCCCACAGCATGGAGGACATTGCCAAGTACGCCGACAAGGTGCTGGTGATGAGCCGGAAGAAGATCGCCATGTACGACACGGTGGAGAAGGTCTTTGCCCGCGCTCCCGAGCTGCTGGAACTGGGCCTCTCCGTGCCGCAGGTGACGAAGATCTTCCTCAAGCTGCGGGAGATGGGCGTGGACGTCCCGGCGGACGTCTACACCATCCCCTACGCCGTCAAGATGATCCTGGCGGCAAAAGCCCGGCGGGATGCAGGGGAGACCCTCGTCTTACCCCGGAATAAAGAACAGAAAGGGGGTGCAGCCGGATGCTGAGAGATATTACCATCGGCCAGCACTTCCCCGGCAACAGCCTCGTCCATCGTTTTGACCCCCGGCTCAAGCTGGTGCTGACCATCCTGTATATCGTGCTGCTCTTTGCGGCGTCCAACCCGCTGGGCCTTGCGCTTTCGCTGATTTTCCTCGCCGCGATGTACGCGGTAGCGAAAATCCCCTTCAGGCTCATCCTCAAGAGCCTGAAGCCCATCTTCCCCATCATCGTCTTTACGGCGGTGCTGAACCTCTTCTTTGTCTCGGGCGAGGGCGACCCGGTGTTCAAGCTCGGATTTCTGACCGTTTACGCGGAGGGCATCCGGTATGCTGTACTGATGGCGGTGCGCGTCATGGCCCTCATCGCAGGCACGAGCCTTTTGACCTACACCACCAGCCCCATCGTCCTGACGGACGCCATCGAGCAGCTGCTCAAGCCTCTTGGCAGGCTCCGCTTCCCGGTGCATGAGCTGGCCATGATGATGAGCATCGCGCTGCGGTTCATTCCTACCCTCATCGAGGAGACCGACAAGATCATGAACGCCCAGAAAGCCCGTGGCGCGCAGCTGGACAACGGCAAGATGACCGAGCGCATCAAGGCGCTGGTCCCGGTGCTGGTGCCGCTGTTCATCTCGGCTTTCCGCCGCGCCGACGAGCTGGCCATGGCCATGGAGTGCCGCTGCTATCGCGGCGGCGACGGACGCACCCGCCTCAAGGTGCTGCGGTGCGAAAAGCAGGATTATATCGACCTTGCAGTCTGCATTGCGTGTTTTGCGGTGATCCTCGCTTCGAGATTGGTGTTCCCGAATTTCTAAAAAAGAGCAAAGCCTCTCCCTTTGGGAGAGGTGGCATCGCTTGCGATGACGGAGAGGGCAAGCCAGGAGCGAAAGTGCCGCTATGCAGCGATAGACAGAAGCCTTTGGCAGAGCGATGTTATCGCAGGGCTTATGTATCTTTGTCAGCATCCTTGCCCTCTCAGGCGCTTCGCGCCAGCTCTCCCAAAGGGAGAGCCTTTATGAGGAGAGCCAGAATGAATTATCTCTTAAAACTATCCTACGATGGCACGAACTACTGCGGGTTTCAGGTGCAGCCCAACGGGCGGAGCGTAGCTGCCGCGTTTCAGGACGCTTTGGAGGCAGTGCTGGGCTGTCGGCCCGACATCAAGGGCTGCAGCCGCACCGACGCCGGCGTCCACGCGCTGGGCTTCATGCTCAACTTCCACGCCGACACCCGCATCCCGGCGGCAAAGCTGCCGCTGGCGCTGAACCGGCACCTGCCCCCGGACATCCGGGCGCTGGAAGCGCGGGTGGTGCCGGACGATTTCCACGCCCGCTATGCGGCCCACACCAAAACCTATCTCTACCGCATCCACAACAGCCCGATCGACTCGCCCTTTGCCGCGCGGTATTACACCAAAGTGCCGGGGCGGCTGGACGCGGACAGGATGCAGCAGGCGGCGCAGTATTTTGTTGGAAAGCACGATTTCCTCGCCCTCTGCGCCTCGGGCAGCTCGGCTGCGGCTCACGGCGACACCGTGCGCACCATCACGGCCTGTGACGTCCAGCGCTGGGGCGACGACATCGACATCACGGTGACGGCGGACGGCTACCTCTACAACATGGTGCGCATCCTCGCAGGAACCCTCTGTGAGGCCGGCGCGGGGCGTCTTGCGCCTGAGGCCGTGCCGGGCATCCTCGCCAGCCGCGACCGCAAAAACGCCGGGCCGACGCTGGCGGCGAAAGGGCTTTTCCTCAAGAGCGTGGACTACGACACGCCCATAGAATAACACAAATACGACCGATGCTCCCGGAGGGAAAACGCCCCTTTGGGAGCACTGTCATTGCACGAAGGGACAGGAGAGTATGAGAAAAAGACAGCGCGGCCCCCGGCCTGTGTCGGACGAGCCGCTTTCGGCGGGACGGGTCGAATACCTCGAGCAGGCCCGCGAGCGGGTGCGGAACCGACGCATCCGCCGCACGGCACTCATCGTCGTGGCGCTGACCCTGGTGGTGCTGTTCACCACCGGCATCGTGGGCAGCTCTGTTGCCATGGCCAAGGACTGGGCCGATACCGCCCGCATCCTGCTCTTCCCCGGCACGGGCTGGCCCCAGCAGACCGGCGTCATGGAGGTGAAACAGCTTGCCGCCATGAACAGCAGCTTTGTGGAGCTGGGCGAGGAAGGGTGCGTGGTCTGGTCCCGCACCGGCACCCGGCTCAACTCCATCCAGAGCGGCTACGCCCGCCCTGCGCTGGCTGTGGGCAAGAACCGCTTTGTGCTCTACAACCGCTCGGGCAATGAGCTGCGGGTGGAGAGCCGGACCCAGAACCTCTACACCAAGACGATGGAGAACAGCATCACCCTCTGTGCCATGGCCGACAACGGCACGCTGGCCGTCGTCACAGAGGACCCCGGCAGCGCGGCCCGGCTTCGGGTCTACTCGTCCTCAATGGAGCAGCTGCTGAGCTGGAGCCTCACCATCGCCGACGGCACCCCGCTGCGGCTGGCCTTTTCGCCGGATGGGCGGCGGCTGGCAGTGGCGGCGGTGACGGTGAACGGCGGCCAGATGGTCACGAATTTCTATGTCGTCACCCTGGCGCAGGGCGACCCCCTGCTGGTGGGCAGCGGAAGCGGCGCGGCCCAGTGGCTGAGCTGGACCGGTTCCCAGAGCATCCTGGCCGTCTGCGACAGCCGCGCTGTCCTCTACAACGCATCGGGCGGCGAGCGGGCAGCCTATGACTTTACCGGGCAGACCCTCCGCGACATCTCGGTGGACGCTTCGGGCAATACTGCCCTTCTGCTGGCCTCCGGCCAGCTCTGTCAGGCCGTGATGCTGGGCCGTGACCTCGGCGTCGAGAACACCACGCAGGTGCAGGCGTCCAACCGCATCGTCCGCTCCGGTGCGCAGTTCTATCTGCTCACCGACAACGGCGTGGAGTGCCTTTCCACCGACGGCACCTCCCAGTGGACCCAGAGCCTTTCGGCCCGCCCGCAGGGGCTGCTGGCCGACCGCAGGCAGCTGCTGGTCTTCTGCGGCAATACGGCGCAGATATTGACCCCGCCCGCGGCGGAAAATAACGCGCAAAGCAATACATAATAAGGAAAACAAGATATGTTCAAGAATCCGTCATTTCTTTTTGATATAGTATGTACCGTGGTCTGGCTGCTTCTGGCTGTGCGCTATGCCCGCAAGGGCTTTCTCGCAGCCAGTGTCCAGCTGGGCGGGAATGTCTTCAGCCTCGTGGGCGCCCGGGTCTTTTCGAGCTGGGCCGCTGCCGAGGTGTTCCAGCGCTTTCTGGCCGGGAGCTTCCGTACCCAGATCGCCGAGAGCATCTCGGCCGGAGGGGTCGTGGACCTGACCGGCATCGCGGACAAGTACGCGGGCTTTCTGCCCGAGGGCTTCCGCGCCTCCATCGTGGAGACCTGCGAGCGCTCCATCTCGGCTGTGCTCAGCGACAACGCCGTGGTGCTGGCGGACGCCATCGTCCAGAAGGTGCTGGCTCCGCTGCTCACGCCGGTCATCTCGGTCGTGCTCTTTTTTGTGGCCTTTGCCCTGCTGCGGATGCTGGTGAGTATGCTGGTCACCGTGCTGGGCCTCGTCAACCGGCTGCCGGTCATCGGCACCGTCAACCGCTGGCTGGGCTGGGTCACCGGCTGTGTCGCCAGCACCATGGACATCTATCTGGTGCTCTGCGTGGTGTGGGCCGTCATCGTCATCACCGGCGGCAATCTGACCGTCCTGAACGATACGGTCATGAGCAGCAGCCTTTACTATAAAGCATTCAATCTGTTCAACCCCTTCCTGTAAAAGGGAGCTTTAGGAGGAACCTATATGGTCTGCAATCGCTGTCAGAAACGTCCGGCCATCATCTTCGTCCAGCGGATGGAGAACGGCCAGATGAAAAATGAGGGCTTTTGCCTGCACTGTGCGCGTGAGCTGCACATCAAGCCGGTGGAAGACCTGATGAAGCAGTTCGGTATGTCCGACGAGGACATGGATAACATGGAAAACCGGATGGAGAGCATGATGGATGAGATGGGGGACGCGAACCCCCTCTCCCTCATGATGAATATGGGCCAGCCCATGGGCGGCGAGGAGAACGAAGGGGACGACGACCTTGTCCCCGGCTCCAGCGCTACCTTCCCGCTGGGCGTCAAGGCGGAGGGCGACGCCGGAAACAGCAAAAAGGCCCAGAAGAACGGCAAGAAGCCGCCCCGCCGCAAATTCCTCGACACCTACTGTGAGAACCTGACCTGCAAAGCCCGGGAGGGCAAGCTCGACGACATCGTGGGCCGCGACCGCGAGATCTACCGCACCATCCAGATCTTGAGCCGCCGCCAGAAGAATAACCCCTGCCTCATCGGTGAGGCGGGCGTCGGCAAGACGGCCATCGCCGAGGGCATCGCGGAGCGCATCGCCAGGGGCAATGTCCCTGTGGGCCTGAAGGATAAGGAGATCTTCCTGCTGGATCTGACCAGCCTCGTGGCCGGCACCCAGTTCCGCGGCCAGTTCGAGCAGCGGGTCAAGGGCCTGCTGAGCGAGGTCAAGGCCGCCGGCAACATCATCCTGTTCATTGACGAGATCCACACCATCACCTCCGCCGGTGAGAGCGAGGGTGCCATGAACGCGGGCAACATCCTCAAGCCTGCCCTCTCCCGCGGTGAGATACAGGTCATCGGCGCCACCACCTTCAACGAGTACCGCAAGTATATCGAGAAGGACCAGGCCCTTGAGCGCCGCTTCCAGCCTGTCCGCGTGGAAGAGCCCAGCGTGGCCGATACGCTGGCCGTCATGAACGGCATCAAGAAGTATTACGAGGAGCACCACCATGTGCAGGTGGATGCCGATGTGCTGAGCGCCATCGTCACCCTCAGTGAGCGGTATATCACGGACCGCTACCTGCCCGATAAGGCCATCGACCTGCTGGACGAAGCCTGCGCCTGCTGCAATCTCGCCCACCCGGTCATCTCGGAGTATCTCGAGATGCAGAAGGAGCTGGACGGCCTCAGGCAGGAAGAGGCGGACATGGAGCCCTCCGACGTCAATGAGGCCATCGACTACGAGCAGGTGGCCCAGCGGAAGACCCGCATCGCCAAGCTCGAGGCAGAGCTGCCCGCAAAGCAGGCTGCTGCCAGCGAGATAAAAGTGACCATGGACGATGTGGCAAAGGTCATCGAGCTGTGGACGGGCATCCCGGCGGTGAAGATCCAGGAGACGGAGTTCGTCAAGCTGGCCGGGCTGGAAGCCGAGCTGAAAAAGAAGATCATCGGTCAGGACGAGGCCGTCCATCTGGTGGCACAGGCCGTCAAGCGGAGCCGCGCCGACCTGTCGGGCCGCCGCCGTCCCGCAAGCTTCATCTTCGTCGGCCCCACCGGCGTCGGCAAGACGGAGCTGGTCAAGCAGCTGGCAAACCAGCTCTTCGACGGCCCCGACCCCCTCATCCGTCTCGACATGAGCGAGTATATGGAGAAATACGCGGTGTCCCGCATGATCGGTTCGCCTCCGGGCTATGTGGGCTACGAGGAGGCCGGCCAGCTCACCGAAAAGGTGCGCCGCCGCCCCTACAGCGTGGTGCTGTTCGATGAGATCGAAAAGGCCCACCCCGACGTCATGAACATCCTGCTCCAGATCCTCGACGAGGGCAAGATCAACGATGCACAGGGCCGGACGGTGGACTTCTCCAATACGGTCATCTGCATGACCTCCAACGCCGGCAGCAGCGACAAGACGACCTCCGGCCTCGGCTTCAACAAGAGCGAGGAGCAGCTGAGTGAGGAAAAGACCCGCAAGGCTCTGAGCCAGTTCCTGCGGCCTGAGTTCCTTGGCCGTGTGGATGAGGTCATCGCCTTCAAGCCGCTGAGCCAGCAGACGCTGGAAGGCATCGCAGCTCTCATGCTGGATGAGTACAAGCCCAGCATGGAGGCCAAGGGCATCGCCTACAGCTGCACTCCGGCGGCTCTCTCTGCCCTCGTGGCCAAGAGTCAGGGCGGCAAGTTCGGCGCCCGCGACCTGCGCCGCGTCATCCGCAAGGCCGTGGAGGACCCCGCCGCCGAGCGCATCATCGACGGCACCCTGAAAGCGGGCGGCAGCCTGACGGTGGATGCCGAAAATGGTGAAGTTATCTTGAAGTGAAGCAAACAGAAACGGCACTCCGAAGCAGTTCGGAGTGCCGTTTGTCATAGGCAGACTTAGTCGAGGGAGACCGGGAACTCGGGCTTGTTGGCCATACGGGCATTGGTGCGGCCCTCGGGGATGATCTCGCCGGCGGCGGTCAGCGCCAGCTTGGTGAGGGTGGGGCCTGCCAGCTCATACACCAGCACCGAGAAGAGCACGACGTTGCGCACCATATGGCCGTCGGAAAGCTCGGCGGCCTCGGCTGCCATGCCCAGCGCCACGCCAGCCTGCGGCAGCAGGGTGATGCCGAGGTACTTCTGGATGTTGCGGCTGCAGCGGGTGGCCCGGCCGCTGACGAAGGCGCCGGAAATTTTGCCCAGAGAGCGGAAGGCAATGTACACCACGCCGATGAGGAGCACCAGCGGGTCGGAGAGGATGTTCAGATCCAGCTCTGCACCGCTGAGCACGAAGAAGAGGATGCTCACCGGCGACACCCAGCGGTCGAGGCGGTCCATCAGCTCATCGGAAGTGGGGCAGATGTTGCAGAACACCGTACCGGTCATCATGCAGACCAGCAGCAGCGAGAAGCCGCAGTGTATCGGCCCGATGTCGAAGGTGACCATGGACAGGCCCACCGTCAGCAGCACGAAGGCCACGGAAAGGCTCATGCGCTTGGAGCGGGAGTGAAAATAAATTTCCAGCTGGTTGAGCGCGAAGCCCGCCGCAGCGCCCAGACCCAGCGAGAAGACGATCTCCACCACCGGCTCCACCAGAATACTGATGGCGTCGATGCGGCCCTGCTCGAGGGCGTTGGCAATGCCGAAGGAGGCGGAGAAGAGCACGAGGCCCACGGCGTCGTCGAGGGCGACCACCATCAGCAGCAGGCGGGTGAGGGGGCCGTCGGCCTTGTACTGCTTGACGACCATCAGGGTGGCGGCAGGGGCCGTGGCTGCTGCGATAGCACCCAGCGTGATGGCCGAGGCCATGGAGATGATGTCGGGCCGGATGAAGTGCAGGACGACCAGCGCCGCATCCACGAGGGCGGTGGTCATGACGGCCTGCAAAATGCCGACTGTGATGGCCTGTCTGCCCATGCTCTCAAGAGTCGAGAGACGGAACTCGTTGCCGATGACGAAGGCGATGAAGCCCAGCGCCACCTGGGTGATGATGGACAGGCTGTCCACCTGCTCGAGGGTGCCGAAGCCGATGCCAAAATTACTCAGGCTCAGACGCCCCAGAAAGAAAGGCCCCAGCAGCAGGCCCGCCAGCAGATACGATGTGACCGCCGGCAAATGGATCGCCTTTGCGAGGCGCGACATCAAAAGACCTGCGATGAGCGCCGCGGAAAGGCAGATGAGAAGCTGTTCCATGCGATATTGCGGGCAGCAGCACGATACCGACGCGCAGCCGCCCTTTCCTCCTTTTTCTCAGTCAGGCGCGTTTCCTTGCCGCTTGCCAAAAGCCAAAAAACACAGCACCATAATAAATTATACTATTCCACTTTCTAAAAAGCAACATCCTTTCAGGCGGAAAAAGTGAAGATCTCTTAATAAATGGCCGAAAAAGGCAAAAAAACAGGGCCGCTGCGCAGGCAGCGGCCCTGTTGTATGCAACAATCGTGAATTTAGTTGAACTTGAAGATCTTCCGTGCGATGCGGTAGCCGCCCACCACGATGGCGTCGCCCTTGGGGAAGGGCAGGTTGGTCACGCCGCCGAAGCCGAAGCGGATGGAGCGGTAGACTGCGGCGCTGGTGTGCTCGCGCAGATACTGCCACAGGCCCTTCTGCTTTTCTTTCGCCTCGGCGCTGCCGTCCAGCAGCAGGAAGATGTCGCTGACGGCCATCATCATGGAGAGGTAGTGGAGCATATAGGCCCGCAGCTTCTTCTCGCCCTTGAGGGCGTCGAGGTCCTGACAGTCGATCATATGCCTGGTGACGCGGAGCTGCTGGTCCACGCGCTTGACCATGACGCTCTCGTTGACGCTCTGGTCGGCGCGGCCGATGAAGTAGCGGTAGAGGTCGAGGTTCATATAATACATGGTTTTGACGAAGGGCAGAGGCTGGTAGACGAAGATGTTGTCCACGTAGAAGGTATGCTTGGGCAGCACCATGCCGCACTTGCGCAGCACCTCAGTGCGGTACATGACCGAGTGCATCAGCAGGTTCTGGTCAGGGCGGAAGTGGCCGACGTGCATCCAGGTGAACAGACGCTCCTGCGGGAAGATGTTGGTGTACCGCACAGTGTGGCTGGTGCCGTCCTCGGTGTGCTCGTAGACATAGTTGCAGATCATGAGGTCGGGGGCGGTGCCGCGGGTCACGAGGGTGTGCAGGCGGGCCAGCACCTTCTGGAGGGCGTCGGTGTCCAGCCAGTCGTCGCTGTCCACGACCTTGTAGTAGAGGCCGGTGGCGTTGCGGATGCCCTGATTGACGCCCTCGCCGTGGCCGCCGTTCTCCTGATGGATGGCCTTGACGATGGTGGGGTACTTGGCGGCGTACTCGTCGCAGATGGCCGGGGTGTCGTCCTTCACGGAGCCGTCGTCCACGAGGATGATCTCGGCCTGCTCCCCGGCGGAGAGCAGCGTTTCGATGCAGTGGCGCATATATGCCGCCGAGTTGTAGCACGGGACGGCAAAGGTGATGAGTTTCTGTTGCATAAAAATAAGCTCCTTATCGTGCTTGCCCGGCCATGTTCAGAACAAAATGGGCCGGAGATGGAGATATGTGTTCTTATTATAGCATTTTCGCGCACAAAAAGCTAGGAACACCAGCAAATACCTGCCAAAAAACGACGACAGAAGAGCGGTCTGATACCATTTCGGGCCGGGCTGTGCTATAATAATACGGATACAGATTTGAAAAACGCAGGAGGCACCCATGGCAGACCCGCATTCTATCTTGAAAAAAGTTTTTGGCTACGACAGTTTCCGCCCCGGGCAGGAGGACATCGTCCGGCGGCTGCTTGCCGGGCAGGATGTGCTGGCGGTGATGCCCACCGGCGCGGGCAAATCCATCTGCTATCAGGTGCCGGCCCTGCTTCTGCCGGGAATCACCATCGTGGTGTCGCCGCTGGTCAGCCTGATGAAGGATCAGGTGGGGGCGCTGGTGCAGGCGGGGGTGGCGGCGGCCTTCCTCAACAACAGCCTCACCGACAACCAGAAGGCCCTCATGCTCCGCCGCGCCCGGGAGGGCTGGTATAAGATCATCTATGTGGCCCCGGAGCGGCTGGAGATGCCGGGCTTCCAGCGCTTCGCGCAGGAAAAGCTCATCAGCATGGTGACGGTGGACGAGGCCCACTGCATCAGCCAGTGGGGGCAGGACTTCCGCCCCAGCTATCTGCGCATCAAGGCGTTCGTGGACAGCCTGCCGAATCGCCCGGTGGTGGGCGCGTTCACGGCCACGGCGACGGCCCGGGTGCGGGACGACATCCGCAGCCACCTCGAGCTCCATCAGCCCTATGAGGTGACGACCGGCTTCGACCGGCCCAACCTTTACTTCGAGACGCGCCGCGCCCTGCCCAGCCAGAAGCCGAAGGAGCTGTTGGACCTTGTGCTCCGGGAGGGCGACAATGCGGGTATCGTCTATTGCAGCACTACGAAGCAGGTGGACGAGACGGCCCGCCTGCTCCAGAGCCGGGGCATCCGGGCAGCGGCCTACCACGCCAAGCTGGACGCCGAGGTACGCCGGAAGAATCAGGACGACTTCCTCTACGACCGCGTTCAAATCATGGTGGCCACCAACGCCTTCGGCATGGGCATCGACAAGCCCAACGTCCGGTTCGTCATCCATTACAATATGCCCAAGGATCTGGAGAGCTACTATCAGGAGGCGGGCCGCGCGGGCCGCGACGGTCTGCCGTCCCGCTGCATCCTGCTCTATTCCGGTACGGATGTGCGCACCATCCGCTTCTTCATCGACAAAGAGATGGAGGCGGACAACGGCCTGCCCGCCGACGTCAAGGCCGAGGCCGCCCGCAAGGCGGAAGAGCGGCTCAGGTATATGACCTTCTACTCCACCACCCAAAAGTGCCTGCGGCGGTTCATGCTGAACTACTTCGGCGAGGCCGCACCTGAAAAGTGCGGCAACTGTTCCTGCTGCCTCTTTGCCGAGCAGAACGCGCAGGAGGTGGAACAGCGCGCTGCCGCCGCGAAGCAGAGGGCCGCGGCCAACTCCCGGCGGCTGTCGGCCCGCCGTGCTGCTGCCGGCGGCGACCTCAGCGAGGCCGACGAGAAGCTGCTGGCCGCGCTCTACGCCCTCCGCAAGCGTCTTGCGGCGAAGCAGAATGTTCCGGCCTACATGGTGTTCAGCGACGCGACCCTCCGCGAGATGGTCCAGAGCAAGCCCCTGAGCATGGATGAGTTTTTGAACATCACCGGCGTCGGCGAAAAGAAAGCCGCCCGCTATGGCATGGCCTTCCTGCGGGCCATTGAGGATATGGTGGGAAGCAGAGAATAAGAAAAGGCGCAGATCTTCCGCGAGCGGAGAGGCTCGTTGTGGAAAATCTGCGCCTTTTATTTATCATTCCATCGTATGGGTGGAGAACACTTTTTCGTCCTGCCACCACACCGGCTGCCCGGCGGCGAGGGACTTGGGAACATCCAGCAGACGCTGGTTCCGGCTGCCCCGGAAGCGGAGGGAGATGTCGTACTCAGCCTCCACGAAGCGGCCATCCACCAGCACATCCAGCAGACTCAGCAGCTCGTCGGTGACTTCGCACCGCGCGTGGCAGGGGACTTTGCCGGTCAGCTGCTCCCAGGTGTAGCCGGAGTAGCACCAGACTGTTTTCTTCGGGTAAAGGGCCTTGAAATTTTGCACGAAGGTCACCAGCTCCCGCTGGTTCTCCGGCTCCATCGGCTCGCCGCCCAGCAGGGAGAGACCCGTGATATAGTCCGGCTTGCAGGAGGCGAACACCTTGTTGCGGACGGGCTTGTCGAAGGGCTGGCCATAGCCGAAATCCCATGCCACCTCGTTGAAGCAGCCGGGGCAGTGGTGGCGGCAGCCGGAAACGAAGACGCTGGTGCGGACGCCCGGCCCGTTGGCGATGTCGTAATATTTAATAGTCGCGTAGTTCATAAATCAGACCTGAAAGCAGAGCGCGCTGCTTTGCCTTGCAATTTTTTTGTGCCTGGGCAGCTTGCCAATGGCTCTCCCCTTGGGAGAGCTGGCGCGAAGCGCCTGAGAGGGTCACAGGTGCAACACTCGATCCTTGATCTCCTGCGTCCGGCCCTGGTTCCAGAACTGGGTGCCGATATAGCCGCAGGTGCGGCGGGCGACATTCAGCTTGTTCTGGTCACGGTTGCCGCACTTGGGGCATTCCCACACCAGCTTGCCGTCGTCCTCGACGATCTTGATCTCGCCGTCGTAGCCGCAGCACTGGCAGTAGTCGGACTTGGTGTTCAACTCGGCGTACATGATGTTGTCGTAGATGAACTGCAGCACGCTCATGACCGCCTCGAGGTTGTCCTGCATATTGGGGACTTCCACATAGCTGATGGCACCGCCCGGAGAGAGCTTCTGGAATTCGCTCTCGAACTTCAGCTTGGTGAAGGCGTCGATGTGCTCGGAGACATGGACGTGGTAGCTGTTGGTGATATAGTTCTTGTCGGTGATGCCGGGTACGATGCCGAACCGCTTCTGCAGGCACTTGGCGAACTTGTAGGTGGTGGATTCCAGCGGGGTGCCATAGAGGGAGTAGTCCATGTTCTCGTCCTTCTTCCACTCGCTGCACTTGTCGTTCATGTGCTGCATCACGCTGAGGGCGAAGGGCTTTGCGCCGGCGTCGGTGTGGCTCTTGCCGGTCATATACTTCACGCACTCATACAGGCCGGCGTAGCCGAGGCTGATGGTGGAGTAGCCGCCGAAGAGCAGCTTGTCGATCTTCTCGCCCTTCTTGAGGCGGGCCAGTGCGCCGTACTGCCACAGGATGGGGGCGGCGTCGCTGGGGGTGCCCAGCAGGCGCTTGTGGCGGGCCTGCAGAGCGCGGTGGCAGAGGGCCAGACGCTCGTCAAAGATCTTCCAGAACTTATCAAAGTTGCCGCCGGAGCTGAGGGCCACGTCCACCAGGTTGATGGTCACGACGCCCTGATTGAAGCGGCCATAATACTTGGGCTTGCCGGTCTCGGGGTCCACATAGGGGGTCAGGAAGCTGCGGCAGCCCATGCAGGTGTAGCAGTGGCCCTCGCCGTTTTTGTCCACCTTCAGCTCGAGCATCTTCTTCTCGGAGATGTAGTCGGGGACCATCCGCTTGGCGGTACACTTGGCAGCCAGCTCGGTCAGGTAGTAGTAGGGGTCACCGGGGTGGATGTTGTCCTCTTCCAGCACATAGATGAGTTTGGGGAAGGCGGGGGTGATCCAGACACCGGCCTCGTTCTTCACGCCCTGATAGCGCTGGCGGATGGTTTCCTCGATGATGATGGCAAGGTCCGCTTTCTCCCGCGCGTTGCGGGCTTCGCCCAGATACATGAACACGGTGATGAAGGGGGCCTGACCGTTGGTGGTCATGAGGGTGACGACCTGATACTGGATGGTCTGGACGCCGCGGTTGATCTCGCTGCGCAGGCGGCGTTCCACGATCTCACGCTTGCGCTCGGCGGAGACATCCAGACCCTCCATCTCGGCCTCGACCTCGGCGGCGATCTTCTTGCGGGAGACGTCCACGAAGGGGGCAAGATGGGTCAGGCTGATGCTCTGACCGCCATACTGGTTGGAAGCCACCTGTGCAATGATCTGGGTGGCGATGTTGCAGGCGGTGGAGAAGCTGTGAGGCTTCTCAATATAGGTGCCGGAGATGACGGTGCCGTTCTGGAGCATGTCGTCCAGATTGACGAGGTCACAGTTGTGCATGTGCTGGGCAAAATAGTCGGAGTCGTGGAAGTGGATGAGGCCGTCCTGATGCGCCTTAACGATCTCCGGGTCCAGCAGCAGGCGGGCAGTCAGGTCTTTGGAGATCTCACCGGCCATATAGTCGCGCTGGACGCTGTTGACGGTGGGGTTCTTGTTGGCGTTCTCCTGCTTGACTTCCTCGTTCTGGCACTCGATGAGGCTCAGGATGCGCTCGTCGGTGGTGTTGGTCTGGCGCTTGAGGCTCTGGATATAGCGGTAGGTGATATAGTGGCGGGCGATGTCATGGGCCTTGATGTCCATGAGCTGGTTTTCCACCATATCCTGTACCTCTTCCACGCTGACAGCGCGGTTGAGTGCCTGACACTGGTCGGTCACGGCTGCGGCGATGTCAGTGATCTGCTCCCGGGAGAGACGGGCCTTGCCGCCTACCGAATCGCTGGCCTTGGTGACAGCGGTGATGATCTTGGTAATGTCAAAAGGCACTTCCGCACCGTTGCGTTTGATGATCTTCATAGCGCTCCTCCTGTTTCGCGTATACAGTGTGAACGGGTGTCTCCTGATACAAGAGGCACCCGCAACTCTCATTGGTCGTTGATACTATCATATCACTATTTAGTGATATGTCAATGGAAGAACCACTACATTTTGTGTTTTGTAGCTTTCACCAAAAATAGAGGGAAATTTCCGGAACAAAATTTGAGACGAAATCTCTTGACAATCTGCGCAAAGGAAGTAGTGCTTTCCGCAGGGTAATAAAGGCCATTGTCTATACTGTGCCTCCCTTGTATAATACATTATAAAAGACAAAAGACTTTGCCTGAAGAATACAAGAGGATGAAGCGGATTTGAGTCAGCACGAAAAAACCTGAAAAAACTTGCAAAAAAGTGTTGACATCCGCCCCGGCGTATGGTATTATACTTGAGCGCCAAGCGCCGAGACAAAAGAATGACTTCTGAGTCTCAGGTGGAAGTAAAGCGAAAAGAACCAATAGACGTCCGAAAGTTCCGGCCAGCGCCGAGAAACAGAGAACGCTCCAAGTTCACCAGAGAGATCTGAATCACGAAAAACTTCGAAAAAAGAGCTTGACAAAAAATCACTTC
>ERZ832973.760-NODE-760-length-33707-cov-4.538631_pt1 | contig 33707 bp, 23 predicted proteins | sample MGYA00519950_ERZ832973 | MGnify/ENA primary metagenome ERZ832973 (study PRJEB31850, sample SAMEA3708734) | human gut metagenome | biome: human gut; feature: human-associated habitat; material: faeces | place: China | collected 2014 ... | reverse complement strand
CGCTAATACTTTACATCGAATGAAAAAGGGATTACCTATTACAACGAAAACGCTTGATACATTATGTTTTATATTAGATTGTGAAGTTTCTGATATTATCGAACATGATAAGACACAATAAATATATATTTCCAATTGAAATACGTTTAAAAAAGGAAAGTACCTGTTATGTAACAGATGCTTTCCCTTTTGATACTAAATATTTTCTGTTTTTATAATTGCATTAAAAATATCACCATTTATTTCCTTTATATGTTTAAAATAAATTACTGTTCCATCTATCATAATAAGCTTTTCATTTACTACATCTAGCTTTCTTACACCTTCTGTCATTTCTTCATAATGTCCACCCTTTTTTCGGTTATCTGGTACAAAATATTGTATTGATATTATTGGATGGCTATATTGATTTTGTTGTAAAATCAATAACTTCTGATCTATTTCTTCTTTCTCTCTTCCTAATACAGGATGAAACTCTTCTGTAATCCGAGCAGTTTCACTTACTTCCTCGTCATATCCTGTCAATGCAGCAAACGGAGCAAATTGAACAGCTCTATCTTGAATAGACATTTGTGGATGTCTTTTTGATATATGATGCGGAAGATTAATAATATCATCATAATTTTCCATCATGCTTTATGCCCTCCTATCTGTCTATTTCTTTCTCTCATTGTTGCCCCCTCTTCGTAACTTACTCCCCGTAAAATTGCATTTTTCCCATATTTTTTCTTAATACTTAACAGGGATTCCTGTAGATTTTTCTCTTTTTCTTGCTCTTTTTTTACTGCGACATAATCTGTAAAAAGGTCTAATTGCCTGTATTCCCGCTTCTCTTCTGGAATAATTTTGCAGGCAGATAATGTTATACGCCGTACAAATAAATCTTTATTTATGATACGATCATATAAATTAGACACTGCTGCTGAAATTTCCTTTACAGAAGAAGTTGCTACATCAAGATTTATCGTACCATGAGCATGTTTTGGAGTTTTCTGTCCATAGCGATTTTTTGTAATCTCCCCTTTATATTTTGTTTCCCGTAAATTATCTTTATCATAACCCACGGTAAGAACAAATTGTTTTGAAATAAGTTTCTTCTCAAATAATTCAAGAGCAACCTGTTCTGCCATTTCCATAACTACAATTTTCGCTTTTTCTGACGGATGTGCACAAGATAACACCTGCCCTGAACCGATACTTTTATCTTCTGGCTTGTATGCTTTTATATCTGCAATCGTACATGGTTCATAGCCCCATGCATGATCAATCAGTAACTCAGCATTAATACCAAATAATTTATATAGCAGTTCTTCATTATAATATTCATTTTCTTTTCCGATAGAGCATCTGGCTATATCCCCCATTGTATAAATCTGATACATAGCAAGTTTTTTCGCATATCCCTGCCCTACTCTCCAAAAATCGGTAATCGGTTTATGCTCCCATAGTTCCTTACGATAAGCCATCTCATCAAGATAGGCTATTCGCACCCCATATTCATCTGGCTGAACGTGTTTTGCCATAATATCCATTGCAATCTTCGCAAGATACATATTAGTTCCTACCCCTGCCGCAGCAGTAATTCCTGTTTCTTTTAGTACCGTCCGTATTACACTTGAAACCAGCTTTTTCGCATCCATCTGATAATTCTTCAGATAACTTGTCAAATCAATAAATACTTCATCAATAGAATATACATGCATATCTTCCGGTGCAAAATATCGTAGGTAAATCTCATATATCCTTGTACTATATTTCATATATAATGCTATCCGTGGTGGTGCTGTAATATATGCCAGTGCAACAGAAGGATTCCTTAATTTTTCTGCATGGAAAGACTGTCCTATAAATTTATGTTCTGAAGCCGCCTTTTTCCTCTCCTCATTAATTTTCTTTACTTTTTGTATTACCTGAAATAAACGGGGACGGCCAGGAATCCCATATTGCTTTAAAGAAGGAGAAACAGCAAGACATATCGTTTTCTCGGTACGAGATTCATCCGCAACAACAAGGTTGGTTGTAAGTGGGTCTAATCCTCTTTCTACACATTCTACAGAGGCATAAAATGATTTTAAATCGATTGCTGCGTATATCTTATCCATATCCAGCTCTCCTTAAAATAATATATTCTTATTGAGATTAGTATACCATACATACGTTCTCTTATCCATAAAAATTCCAAAAGTGCACACTTCTCTCCGCTAGACAATATGCTATATTTCGTTTTGAATCCGGACAAAATATCTCTCTATTCAAATGATATTTTTTCTTCATAAAAAACAAAAAAGACTCATATTCTTGTATTAAAGTGATTATATATGCTATAATTTACACAACTCATATACTTTTCATATCCATATTCCAATATGATATTCTTCATTCTAATCTATCACTACATAGTAATGGGAGGGCACAGACTATGAAAGAAACTATTCTCACTATAATAACTTGTTTAATGATAACTTTAATGATTATCCCATGCAATACTTTGGCAGCATCTACTGAAACGATACCTGCCGAATCAGCTATGGCTATTTCTCTATCAAGACGAAGCTATACAAAAAATGAGAAAAAGGCAATTTCGGTAACAAAAAATTTTCTAAACAAAATCAAACAATACGATTTCAAGGGTACAACAAAGTATCAAAAAGGGAAATTGGGATATATTTATTGGGGAAAGGAATCTCAATTTTATGCTATATCAAAAAAGCAATTTTCAAAAAAATTTTCCTATAAAATTAAAAATGTAACTACCTCTGACAATAACGTAATAATCAAAGTCAAAATAACTTATCCTGTCGCATATATCCAAGCATATAAAGGAATGAATGACGGATATATCTACGCATTAAAACATCCAAATCGCTCTAGTAATTATGTAGTACATCATTACGCATTCCCAAGAATCATACAACGTATAAAAAAATATGGAGCCAAAAAATATGCATCTATGGTTACATTTACGGTGAAAAAAACAAATAAAGGATGGAAAATCACAAAAATGAATGGTGGAAAAAAGATTGCTCTCATGAGAATTGCAGAAGCAGTAGAGGATTGGGCTGATCAATGGTAAGCTACTATTAAAAAATATTATATATAAAGAGCAACAGTCTTGTTATGAGATTGCTACTCTTTGAAGATGCTATGAGGAAACTATATTCGCCTCTTTCTTACAAAAATTCTTATTTCTTTCTATATGTCATACTATATCTGTGGACGGGAGTGTGTTTCTCCTTGTTTTGAAATTTTTAGATCACGTGTATGGCCTAATCAGAGCCTTGGGATGGAAAGCCAGAATCTGATTCTTCTCTCCCGCTCCACACCCCCCATTTATATCTGATTTTTTCTTGCGTTTTTTAAGAATTTTTCTAAATGAATCTAATAAACTATATTATTCAATTCACCTTCTATCTGCCCTGTAGTACTCTCAAATATTTATTCTACTCCAAGTGCTTTAAACACTGCCTCTTCTACAGAAGAATAAAAAATCAAACTAAATGCCCCAATTAAATCACATGGTACTTTACTCAAATCTCCTGCTGAAGTAATTGGAAGTAGTACCTTCTTTGCTCCACTGTCAAGACACACCTGCAAAGTACTCGCTAATTCATCAATTTTAATTAAAGTACCACCAATACTGATTTCTCCAAGTATTGCAAGACTATTTAATGGAGTTTTTCCAAGTGCTGCTGAACATATTGCAATCAATGTTGGTAATGCCAGATTTCCTGTCATTCCAATACCCTGCATATCCTGATAATTAATGATATAGTCCTTTGTTGTTGTACTAATCTGACCAGAAATACGATTTTTGTTTGCCTTCAGATAATTAAATGCCGTATTTGTTGCTTCTTTCGGCTCTTTTCCAGCTCCAATACCGGTACAATTTAATTTCCCATTTCCGGGCATCATTTGTGTCTCTAGCATATAACAACCAATCATCCCTGTCTTTGATTTGGAAATTGTATAAACAGAACCTGGTTTTCCCGCTCCTTCTGGAATTAGTTTACCACCACCCTGCTCTGGAACAGAAACATAATGTTCTTCAAAACTATCATTATCTGTATAAGAAAAATTCACATCATAGAACTCCATACCGCCAATCTTTTTCAACTGTTCTTTTACTCTACGGCGAAGTTCCAGTGAAATCTCCACAATCTCACGTAATTCTTCTTTTGTTACCTCTCCATCCGGATAAAGTAATTTCGTAAACCCAGAGATCATCTTACGGACAGCAATGGTATCACGCTGGTTCAAGTTGTTTCCAAGACGGAAATACTTGTCCATCAGATCACTGTAGCTGTCTTTTCGCAGTTCACGCATAAACTCTGATAAATAATCCGTAATAAATCCATAATCATTGGTGAATGAATCTGGTCTGTATTTCGGAATCTCCCATCCAGGAATATAGCAATGCATACGGTCCAGGAACGCTGTATCAGTTCCCATTTCTGGTGGGAATGGATCAAATAAACTAGACGTCTTTAAAAGGGTATCTACACTCTGATTGATATTTCCTACAAACACCATAGAAGCCTTTGCCTGAATCTCTGCTTTTCCTCGTGAAAAAGCTCCGGATGCCATGTATCCTTTCATAATCTGGATACCATCTTTATCTTTGAATTTGATACCGGCAACCTCATCAAAAGCCACACAGTCCCACATACCGACAAGACCTACCGTATGATTGGACATGTTATAAAAGAGGTTAGCAACCGTTGTCTGTCCACCGGCAACCAAAATACTATTTGGAGAAATCTGCTCATATATGTAAGATTTACCGGTAGAGCGTGGTCCCAATTCGCAAAGGTTAAAATTGTTCTCTACCAGAGGAATCATACGGGCAATCAACAGCCACTTTGCTCTCTCACTGAAGCGATCAGGCTCCAAACCAGTAGAGCGAAGCAGAATATCCATCCATTCATCCTTAGTAAAGGCTTTTCTTCCATTCTTTACCTCATCCATATCTATATGCGGCATCTGAATCGGTGTCAATTTACGGATGCGGATTGGCTGCGTATTCTTCTTATCTTCCTCAATAAATTCATACTCCATCTGCAGGATACACCAGATACCTCCACAGAGCAGACGATCATAGTCTTTCACATAATCCGGGTGAATTGGAATTCCTTTTACACCCAGATTAGAAAATGTAGCTTCATAACGGTCTTCTTTTGTATTTAACACAACCGTAATTCGGTCAATCACAGTATAGCTACCTCTTTCACGCAAAAGAGAGAGAATCTTCTGTGCCTCATCCGGACGCACATAATTATCTCTCAAAATACGTTTTACGTTTTCTACACCTTCTTCAATGATCTCTTCGTCATCCGAATTACAATACTGTCCGAGAAGATATTCCAGTACATAGACTGGAACATTAGCTCCCTCACGGATGGACTTTGTTAAATCCTTCCGGACGATGCGACCGTCATAGTATTGACGGAGTTTTTGTTTTATTTCTTCTCGCTTGTCTTCTATTTTATTTTCATGCACATTTCTAAATTCATCCATACTTACTTTTCTTTTACCCTTTATTACTCTTTATCTTCGACAACCATAGTTTCGTCAATTATAAGAACAGCATTTAATTCATATTATTCTTCGTATATTTTCAACGCTCTATCTAATTCATCTAATTTTCCCTGTTGCTTTTCTTTTTCAATTTTTTTAATTTCTTCTAAATTTATAGGGAAAATTTCCCACAATATTTTCCCTACAATTCCGCTTGAAATTAATGAAATAGTAATCTTCCCTGCAATTTTTATATTTTTCAAAAAGTTTACAGGAATTTTATACATTCCAAACATACAAGCTACAAAAAGTAGTACTGTAACAAAAATTGTAATTCCTATATTTCGTATCCGAATTTTTAGTGCATTTTTTGATATCTCAGATTGCAAATGCTCTATTTCGACCTTAATTCGTCCAATTTTCTCTCCTCTACTTATTCCCTGCTTATATCCTGATTCTCTACCATTCTTTTCTCCTGAACTATATCCTTCTTTTTTTGTAGTTTCCAGAATATCATCATATGCTTGATTAACTATTTCATCAATCTGTTCATCACCCTTAAATGATAATTCATTAATTTGTTCATTATTCTTTGCAATTTCATCAAACAACATATCCTGTAATGCGCCATTTGTCGTCTTTTCACATACCTTATTTATCAAATACTGTATATTCTCTGTAGGTTTATCCTGTATATATCTAATTTTTATAAATTCCGAAAAAGCTTTTATATCATTTTGAGCTCTACCCTGTAATTTTAGAAGCATCGAATACCAAACACTTGGTAAAACAGCTATCGGATTTTCCTTACTAAAATTTCTATCCGCCCATTTAATAAGCTTATGATCCGCCGAAATAAGATATTCTCCCACATTCCATCCCATTGTATTTGATTTTTGTTTGCGAATTCTATCTATAAAAATAAGATTTTTTATATCATACTCGGCATTTTCTCTTGTTATTTTTCCATCTTTCCAACTAATATAACTCTCTAAAATACCTTCTGGAATTTGAATATTACCAGCATCTACAGTCCTAATTTCATTAACCAATTCATAAAACTCTTTTTGTAAGTATTTGTGAAAATCATCATAATGTCCCTGTATACCGTTTTTCATTGCCCATGCCAAATATACAGTCAAAAAACTATCTTCGTAATTGGATTTATCATATAACCTACTTAATGCATTACCATTTCCCGTATACCCTTGCATAATTTTTTTAACTTGTCTAACATGATATTGAATAGAATTCAAAGTTTCAGTTTTTGTAAAAGATGTTATTAATAATTTTATTTTCGCCTCTTTACACTTATTTACAAATTGAAGAATAGTTTCTTTCCGTTGTTCGTTATTAAGCCCCAACATTCGAAACAAAATATTGGTATCTAAATAAAACGTTTTCCCTTGTAATAAAGTTGAAAAATTTGCCTTATCCTTTTTTATTGTCAAACAACAATAATCAACTGCAAATGAAATAATTTCATAAAGCAGCTCATTTTTCTGTTCATCATCCCAATCAATAAAATCATTTATAATCCTTCTATCTTCATTGTCTAATTTTTTCAACTGAGCTAATATTTGGCTGCTATCTGTTCCCGTCGCAACATTGAGCAACGCTTCAATATTATTTTGAACACTATTATATAAAAATTCATATATAAGTTTCTTTACTTCTTCTGTTTGTTTACTGATATTATATTTTTCAATATAACGCTTTATGATGTTTTCAAATTTTTTGCGATTTTCAATATGTATTTGTTTATTACCAGCTTCTGTTAATATAAGTACCTTTCCGCTAATTTCATAAAAATTCGAACCTTGTTCTTCTATTGCTTGCTGTATTTCTTTTATTGTAAATTCAAGTCCTGATATTTTTTCAATTGCTTTTGGTAAATCTTCTATCTTAATCTGTTTTCCTTCAGAATTATAAGTATATAACACATATATAATTATATTCGTCAGGTTATCAATAAATTTAGAGTGACTTGTATTTACAACCAATGCTAACTTTAGTAAATATTCATTCATATTAACGTATATTCTCCTTGATCAAAACCCAAAATCATCCACAAACGCAATATCAATCATAAATTCGTATTGCTGCAGGATATTCTTCTTATCATTCGCATCTGCCAGCACCAGATAATACTTATCGCCATACTTATACTCTCTGGATTTCAATGTAAATTTTTCATGGAATGTTCTCTTCTCCGGTGCATCTTCTCGGCTGTTCGCAATAATTGGCACATCAAAAGATATCTTTTCTCCATCTTCTGTTGTAAAATATGCCACCAGACTCCTTGCCTTCATTGTATCTGTTACTTTCTCTGTCTGGATAAAATCAAAGTAAGTAATCAGGTTCGTCACTTTTCGATTCACGGAGGTCAGAATCACATCTACATAGTCGTAGGCAACAGCTCTGGTATTTGTTGTCAATTCAATTACAGGAATCAGCATCTCCTGAAGAGACGAACCACCATGTACATAATTCTGTCCACCACCAGCAACTTTAAAAATATCTGCTCCTATCGGTGTCGTTACATATAAATTGTTCATATATGGCATCAATCTGGATTTCATTCCTGTCTCTTTTACCTTCTGTGTCGTAATCAGGAACCGTTTATTGGAATATGAACAAATTCTTTTATCATAGGATACTTTATCAAATTCATGCAGCTTATCTCTCTTATACAGGAAGCCATGATCTGATGTAATAAAAAATTTCGGTGCTGATATATAATTGGTTAATTTCTTAATCAGCTTATGAATCTCTTCGATTGCTTCAGAACAAGCTGTAAATACTTCATTCTCACTGGCAGGTTTATCACCACGAGCATCCACCTGGTTATGATAGATATATACAATATTCTTCTTTTGCAGTAATTCTCGAATTTTCTCTTTGTTCGCACTTGCTACTTCATCGAATGCTAAAGCCACATTATTATCATTCTGTGATTTTAAAATTTTATCTCTAGATGCCAGATCACCACAATTCTGACCATCTACTGTTACATTCAGTTTATCATCTACCTGTAGTTCTCTGTGTGGTAAAAGGCTTGCCATTCCCACTGATGTCACAGAAGGAAGTCCACTAATCATACACTCTAGTTTTGGTGTACACTTTTCATCTAATTCCAATCGTTCCATTAATTCTTTTGCACACTCATAACGAAATGCATCTGAAATAATAACAATAACACGATTTTTTCCTTCATATGCTTTTAGATAGTTCCTATAGAAATCTTCCTGGCGTTTTAACCCGGTATCCACCATGAAATTATCTGTCAGTTCTTGATTCCACTTCGGTGTTACTTTCTGCAGATAAGTAAAGGAATACATATTCTCAATCCGTTCTCTTACCTTTGAAAATCTCTCTGCATCTTCAATACAGTCATAGGCACTGTAAAACCATCTATAATAGGAATCAACCAAATATGTCTGTTTCTGATAATCAGCTACCATAGCTCTGATATCACTGGTCACTTCCAGAACAGATACCGCCTTCATCATCTGGTAAGCATATTTGATTGCCTGATATTCGTCTTTATATACATTTCCAAAATGACAGGACTTTGCTGTACGCAGCTCTGCAATCTGAGCAAGGTTCATGCCATCAATCTGAGCATCCAGGATCTCATCATTCAACTGATCCAGTGCCCAGTCAATTAAGATATTATCCAATTCTCTGAATGCATCACAATTTGCAATGTCCAGAAGTTGTGCAGATTGATCTTTTGATTTGCCTGCATCCTTTTTCAGTTCATCTCGGATTCTGCTGACTACTCGTAATGTCTTGTCGACTTTTTCTGATAATGCATCATACGCATCCTGATAAAGTACATTGTCCATGAGATTTCGGACAAATACGACCACATCATTCTTCTTTTTTAATACATATGATTTCAAAACAGCCGGCAATGTATTTTTCAATGCTACTGATGCATAAGTCAAGAGCATACATGCTGCCAGATCATCTACGTTTGGATTTTCAGACTGGTAGCTGAAATACTTCTCACATAACTCCCAAAACTCATCTAAAAGTCCATTATCCTCCAAGGCTTTCATGTATGCTTCGTTAACATTTAATAATAACTGTCTTGTAATCTCTTCAAAATTCGGAGTCTTTACATCTGTAAGCACGGCAATAAGACCAATATCAATGATTTCCACATTGAAATGGTCTATGCCGAGTTCTTTAAACTTCTCAATACGATTCTTGTTTTTCCAGAAGTTACTGTACTGTGCCAGATGTTCTTTAAATCGGTTATCAATTCCGATTTCCTGTGACATCTGGGATACTCGGTCCGTGTAGTACGGAACCGAGTAATAATACATATCTGCCAATGGATTTTCTGCATCACTTGGTTTTGGAAATGATGCATATACAAGATACTTATTCTCTGTATCTGATTCATTTAATAACCATTTGGAATAAAACCAGTTTGTTCCATCCAAAATATGTAATTTTGCATTATCCAACTGTAACTCAGATACTTCGTCTTCATATTCTCCTTTATCATCAAACCAGAATATAATCCTAATATCCCCTTTGGAAAATTCAGTATTCAATTGCTCTTGTATGTTTTGTAAATCCATCTTTTCACCTTCAAGTTTATTTGTGCCAAACCTCTGCACAGTTTATGATATTTTCAATTTGCTCTCGAGCCAGGAAATAATGATTCCGCAATACGGCGTCAGATTTCTTTCCTGCACGAGACTCGCATACGTTCGTTCCAGTTCACGCATGAATGCATCCTGGGATTTGCCCTTGCATTTTCTCATGATTCTGTTCTTCTCTGCCATCAAAACATTTTTCCGTGTCTGTGGTAAAGAAAGTGCCTGACAATTCAAATTCAATGTTTCTGTCACGTCTTTATTGATTTCTACATCCTCTGAATAAATGCTGCCATCCGCTTTATACTTAATCTTTCTGACAGACATTTCATCAAACGGATTCACTGTAAGCTCTGTATTACCCCTGTGTGCATCACAGGTTTTATCTTCTGGCTTCACGCCTCGCACCAGGCTATTTCCATAACACACGCCAAGCATCCATTTAAAGTCCAACGTTGCCTTTTTATCATGTTCCTGTTCATCCTGTGGATGTCTCGGTCTACAATGTTCAATTCTCACAACACTTGGATTTTCAATTTTCTTCATACAATATGCACACAGACATCTCTGCTCTTCCCACATCTGTTTTCGAATATCTTTTAACACAGCCGTAGGGATATCAGAATCATAATCCGCTTCTGGATTTTCTTTACGGAATCTTAAAAGACTATTGGGTTCTTTCCCTTTTTTTATAACAATCATATACTATTCCCCCAATATTCTCTCCAAATCTAAAGAGGTCCTTGCGGCTGCTATATCCGGATCTGTTGTTCCGACAATCTTTTCCATCTCCATCAAAACCTTATCTGCTTCTTTATAATTAGTTTCATCCATATATGCATAGAACAAGTCCATACGTTGCTTGATATCAGTCGGACGTTCCGATACTTTCATAACCTCCCGTAAAATAGAATTTGCATCCCTTCCATAGGTCTGTGCCGCAGGCATATAGATTGCACCATAATCCAGAATCCGAATCTGCTCTCTTTGAACAGAATTGATAACTGCCGGAGCGTGAGAACTGACAATAAACTGAACCTCTGGAAAGATTGCGTGGAGGTCACTTAAGATTGTCTGTTGCCACTGTGGATGCAAATGTAAATCAATTTCATCAATTAGCACAACACCAGGTGTTTTTTCCAATACCTGATCTCCTAATATAGGGTTTAACACTGCCATTCGATAGGCAATATCACCAATCATGCTAAGTGTATTTTTATATCCATCACTCATTTCATCCATTGCAAATTTTTGTGCATTGCCCTCTGTGGTTTCAAATTCCAGTACCAGTCGGTGCGTATCAAGATCAAAAAAAAGTCTAGCATTTTGTGCACCGCTAATTCTTTCAAAGCTTTTACAAATCGCTTTTTCGACTGTTTGCAAAAGCTGTGGTCTTTCCAGAATTCCCGTTTTCTGCTGTTCCTGAAGACTTTTCAGGGTCTGTATCTGGAACCAGTTCAACATCAGCTTTTCATTCGACTCTGCTGCCATACAATCTACGTAACCAACCTGACGTTTAAACTCCGTTAAAGATTTCAGATTTCTCTTTTCTTTCTTTTGTGCATATAAGCGTCCGGTTCCATAATAAGAAATCAAAGGAAGTACCAGAGACTTATCTCCCATCATAATTTGATTCTGTGCTTTCTTTGCAAGACCTGTCAATTTGCTTGCATCTTTGATTGTTGTCTTACCACTTTCAGAATTCAAAGAGCGAATCCATTTTACATTTTGCTGTTCTAAGCAATCACCAACACTCTCAATACTTACCGGAAACTGGTGCTGCGGATCAATCGTTCCGTTCAAATCATAGAATTCATATCTGGCATCATCCCTCAAAATACTTCTGCTGACGCCACCAGCAATACCTAATAGAAAGGTACTGACTGAAACCGCCACCGCATCCAATATTGCCGTCTTTCCTGCACCATTCTTACCAACTACCAATGTGATATGATCGTCAAAATCAATCTCTGCTTCTTTGAAGCATCTATAATTGGAAAGCTTGATATTTTTTAATTTCATTCATCTGTCACCTCAATTCATTTTACAAGAAAATAACAATCATTAAAATCTAAAATTCTTTATATCGCGAGTGGAAATCCTATATGATGTCTTTGTCGTCGGTGTTCCATATGCTTTTATATAATTCATAAAATCTTGACTTTCCAAAATACGCTTTGCATCATCTAACGTATATTGAGAAGTTTTACATGTAATATAATATCCTGCAAAAGGAATAGTATCCGCTTTCTCTTTATAAATTATAAGTTTACTGGATATCACCATTGGGATAAGTATTTTTTCACTGCTCATACTTGATAATGCTTGACTTCTACCATATTCATACCAAGCTGTTTTTTCATCTAAAGTTCTTCCTTGCAAATCCTTTTTTCTCTTTAACAGATATTGATATGTGTAGGGATATTGTATTTGAAAATCCTCTTCTTTTATCCGTTCTACATTCTGCCCATCTATCTTATATGGGAATATAATTTTGTAATTTCGATTGGTTCGCCTACTTCGCGGACTGACTGCAGTATGAGCCATTGCTTTTTCAATTTTTTCATCTTTAAAATAATAGTAATTGTCATCTTCTCTTTCAAGTTCAAAAAGATAAACCTCGTTTTTTAAAGTCGCAACACTATTTAAAATAGTAAAATAATCCCCAAACTTTTTTTCAGCAACTGGTTGTGTCTCAAAAACCCATTTTTCAGCGAATGAAGTCTTTCTTATTAACTTTGTTTGGTTTTCTTTATGGATATATTCTACTTCTTTTGCATATTCATTTTTACATATAATTATTGCTGCCCCAACTGTTCTATTCGGAAAAACATCTATACCTGACAGATCAATAATTTTACAAAGTTTTCCTAATAATTGTTTTCGAAGATTAAAAGCAAATCTATTGCGAAATATACTAAAAGGAATTAAATATGCCATTTTTCCTGTTGTAGTTAATGATTTAATACTTTTTTCTATGAATGCATAGCAATAATCAAATCTTCCTTCCTGACAAGATATAAAATTATCCTTCACATATTCTCTTTGTTCTATTGTCAAATCATGATAAGTAATATAAGGCGGATTGCCAACTATGTAATCAAATTTATCTGTAGGTTTTTCTAAGTAATCCGATGTTTGAACGCTCCATCTTACATCAAATATTCCTTCTGTCGCTACAATTTCATTCAATCGTTCAATGGTTGTCTTTACAGCTTTCTTATCAATATCATACCCTAAGATATCACATTCTAAATTTCTTTTTATAGAGTTTATATCATATCCTTCTCTTTTGGATGCACTAATATATCTTTTCACAGCTTCTGTCAAAACATTTCCATCACCACATGAATTGTCTATAAAAGTTTTTCCTAATAATTGTTCTCGATATCCTACTTCATCAAGCATTAAATTCACGTATTTTTCTGGAGTAGGAATTTGTCCTAAAATTTGCATCAATCATTGCTCTCTTTCATAAACTTTTTTTCATCCGCTGCTTGAACTATTAACTCTTCATACTGTTCGATCAATTCCATAATGACTTCAAATGTTTTCCTAAAATCTTCTTTGTCAATTGGATAACGTTCACCATGGACAATCTTATGCCTGTTATTTAACAAATTACTATCAATATATTTTGCTTTCAAATCAAATATATCTGTTTCTAGTCCTATACTTGCAACAATTTCTTTTAGTTCTATACTACTTGGATTAGAATGTGTTGATATCACATTCTTTTTTACACAAAATGGTGCATCATATATTCCCCGTACCTTGTCGATTACCTTTTGATACACACTTATCTTTTCTGTATTACTGCATTGCTTTATAGCATTGGTCAGACTATATGCCATAAAATTATCTTTTAGAAGACGGGTATTAATTTTTTGTGCAGATACATATTTTACATAACAATTGGAAGCAAATTTAACAAATCCTTCAAAATGTGCACAAAGCATCGCTATCCCTGAACGTAACAAAATACTCTCATTAGCATCACCTTTATCGGCCATCATCTTAATTGATAGCATTTCCTTTTTCCTCCAGGCAAGATCTTCTTGAAGTTTTGTCTCTAGTTCTTCAACTGTTTCAATTATCGCTGCCATTTAGTAATTCTCTACTAGCTGTTACCAGCTTCTTAATCCTCGCAACCGGTCTGACCCCTCGTTTGGTTGCATCATTATACTCTTTTGATGTGTAAATATCATCTATGCATGTTTTAAGTATTTCTTGATTTTTCTCATAATATTCAAGGTTTTCAGATACTCCTGGAACTATGACCTCATAAGCTCCTACTAAAACTGGTCCACAATGCGTGCCTTTTTCTGGATTATATCTTTTAAACGCATTCTCCCCCATAATATCAAAAATTAGCTTAAATGTTCTCTTGAAAATATCTGTATCCTTTTCTCGTTCTATTTTTTTATCATCTATCAGTGATAAAATTTCATCTGTAATAAAATTATTATAATTTTCAGAATCACTAACCTCAAATGCCGAATATCTTAAAACAAAATATTTTACTACTAATTCAATATATCCCTGTTCATCTGCATCTTTCTCTGAAATTGGAACTGCATTTCTAAAATCTTCATTTTCACTTAATATTTTGAACCATTTATATATATCCTCGTTTTTAACTACAAGAAGGCAATTTCTAATCTCCTGAGGGCTCAAATGGCTACCACCAGTATTTAAACGCTGAAACATTTCATACTGGGCAAAGCTATCACTACTTTTATCTATTATTATTATCAAAATCTTTGAACGCTTAATATATCTCCTTTGAGCATCTGTTAATGACTTTTCTGAGTCATCATCCTCCCAGTACTTTCCTTCTAGTGCTGGAAGAAATTTAGTCCTTGTTAATGGTTCTCTCTCATATAAATTTTTATTTATTTCTTCTCCTTCAACCTCTTGTATATCCTTTTTTAGAATTCCCATAAACTTAAATATCGTTGATAAACGCTGTTGACCATCTATAAGATTCCATTTTCCATCTTCTGATTGAAATACATAAATCGGAGGAATAGGAATTTGTAATAAAATTGACTCTATTAAGGCTGATTGCTGTTCCATATCCCATCTAAACATACGCTGATATACTGGGTTAATATTCAAATCGCCATCTTTATACAAAGCTGCTAACTCACCAATTGACATTGGGTAACTATCCGTCTTAATAGATTTAGACATTGCATCTATTTGTTCTTGTAAACTACTCATAACACCCATCTCTTTCATTTTATTATTTTATTTTTGCCAGTAAATCTACTTTTAATGCCTTCTTCCCTTCCTGAGCCACTTCTACGCCCTGGAATTTCGCATAGTTGACTTTTACTCCGTCATCCAAATCAATTTTTATTCTCTGATTTGCAATATGAGCAATGGCTTCATCATAAATCTTCATCTCTGCAAGCTGCTTTGTATACTTGGTTACTGCTTTGGTTGCTTTTGACTTTTCAGAAGCTGATGATGCATTATCAATGGTATACTGCGCACTTTGCATAGCTGTTTCTACATATCTCTGTGCCTGATGCAAATAATCTGTTCGTACACGTCCTACGGTATCCGCATCATAACGATGCATATAAATCAGAGCTTTAAATCCGTTCTGTTTGCCGCTGTCAAACATCCAGTAAATTGGACGCTTCTGGTATATTTTTAGATGATCTTTGTAAAAATCTTTCAGGAAATAGTTGCGGATGACTTCTCTGGAAGTAGCGCCTTTGTTTCCTAATGCATTTGCAATAAAATCAAGGTTTTCTTCTAAGGTATCTACTCCATAGACTGTTCTGACAAATTCTACAAAACGTCCAACAATATCATCTGAGAAATATTCTTCATCTGTAATCGGAATGCAATTATCATCATCTGGGAGAAAAGTCTTATAGCTACTGTTATCCCATTCACCACCGGCATAAATGAGACCATCTTCATCAAGAGAATAGCGTCCGAACATACACCCAACAGCATAAGAAATAAAATCATGAATATCTCTGTCTAAATTTGCTTTATGTATAGTGATATCTTTATCTTCTACTTCTGGTGTTAGTTCATTTTGTAGACCATAAATGTCAATAAAAATACGATTGAGTTCTTCTTCATTAATTTTTAAGCTGGTAAAACGATTATCACATTCCTTATTCCATTGTTCAAAAGCTTTAGCAATAGTAGGAACTTTTCGAAACAGTGGGTGATGTTGATAATCCCATGATATTTCAGAAGAATTCCAATCATTCTTTGATATTTCAATACATTTTGTAACTAAATCATTAATTATTTTACTGTACATAGCTTCATATGGAAGCAATCCAATAATCCCGCAACTGAAATTCATTGTTGGATTTAACACTTCCAAATACATATCCGCAACTTTAGAATTCAAAAATCCAAGAATCTCTAAAGACTTATCATTTTTAAAATAAATACAATTAGATGCTGTATCTAATGCAAATCCATTTTCAAAATATCTTGCTGAAAAGTGTCCACTTGAAATTAACGTCCAAGAAATATGTGGCGTAAAAAAATATTGTGGACTTCTAACCGCAGATTTTTTGCATTCTCTAATATCTTTTCCATCATTTTCCCACCATACAATATGACATCTGTTTCCATACCATTTTCTGTAAGGTCCACCTTTATCTAAAGCAACCCATGGTAATTTTTTATCTTTAGCATCTCTAATATTATGTGATTCATAATCAAACTCAATATAATCAATTTCATACCAAAATCTAATAAATCGCTCACTGTCTCCTGTAGACATACCGAATTTAGGGATATAATTGTCCCTTATCTTCCTCATTGAAAAATTGTTAATAAAGCTTTCATTTAACCAATATGCTATCGGACTTCCTGGAATCTTAAAAAACTCAGAAGGATTTATATAATAATAATTTTTATAATTAAAAAATTCTTTTCTCTTTTCATCACGTCGTGAATAACAAAAATCAACAAGTCTAATACCTATCATAGCTGAATCCGTATTGGATTTTCGATTTACCCATGCAACAATACGATTATGTCCCACTTTTCCTTCAAACAATTCAGTTCCGAAATCAACTATTGAGCTAAAATCATATTCGTTCATAACATATAATCGTAATTTTTCAAAACTAGAAAGGAACATCCATGAAGATGTTGTAATAAATGCAACATAACCATTACATTTACATAAATCTCGTAATGAATGTTTATACATTATCATTGACAAATCCGTCTTAACCTCAGGATAATTTTCTTTTACATATTTATCAAGTACTGGGCTAAATCTAGAATTACTCAAATATGGCGGATTCGTCACTACGGCATTATATTTTTGTCCTAAGTTTTTCGTCACTCTAATCAGTTTCCGTAAATTTTCCTGTGTCTCTTCACTTCCCACACTCTCAAATGAAATCTGTCCTGTTGTATCTAAATCATCTACAAATTTTTCTAGCACATTCCAATCGCAATCACCTACATTCAAAATAGATCCATACTCTCTGGCATCTTTAAATGTATCCAGCAAACCTTCTATTTGCATCACAGACAACTTTCTTTCTACTTTATTTAAATGGGTTCCGAAGAACTGCAGATGATTTCTGTTGATATCATTGCTTTCTATAATTGCATACACTTTTGGTTCCGGCTTTCCATCTCTTCCTCGCAGAAATCTTCTGCTATATCCGCGCCCCTTCATCATGACTGCAAAGTATGCTAGCTGATATGCTCTCTGGTCAATATCCAATCCATGAATATTATGTTCTATAATTTCAAATGCCGCTTCTCTCTTATCATATCCAACACTCTCATAAATATCCATCAATACATCGAACATCGCAATTAGGATATGACCACTTCCCATACATGGATCAATACAGATAATATCTGTAGGTTTCAAATCTTTGTACGTAGTACGGATTTCTACCAGTTTTACATTGACAGATTCTTCCTGCTCTGCTTCTGGAAGATAATATTTCCATCCAAATCTTTCTGCAGTTACTTTTTCATCTGTACTTGGATCTATAGCCTTTAAATGCTCAATCCAGATTTTTCCCACTGAATTTTCTACCATATAACGAATTGCCCAGTCTGGTGTATAAATTGTTGTTGCTGCTGGTAATAACTCTTTTGTAATCCTTTTTTTAGACATATTTCCGTCATATACTTGATTATTTAATTCTGTATTATAATACTGGTACAGCCATCCAATAATCTCCACCTGTCCTGTCGGATTACCTTCTTCATCCAGTGTAGATACATTAAAGTCTGCTTCTGGAATACCTGTTTCTGGATTCACCAGCATATAGATGACATCATCTTTATTTGTGTAAGAAATACCAAACAGCAATTCCATATAATTAGCGTCCGCCTCAAAAAGCCCCGGCAAAATATCATGCAACTGATGACACTGTTTCAGAAATAATTTGCAATACATTTTATCTGTATCTTCTGATGTACCACTCATTTTCCAGTTGATGATTTCTTCTTTTTCCTGTGCTGTCAGGTCTAAGTCTACATCAAGTGCCTGTGTCACAAGATCCGGCTCCATCTTTCCTTCTTTTTCGGAAGATAGTACACGAACCCTATTTGGTAGATAATCATTTACTTCCATAAAGCGAATTGCACAAATTCGATTAAACCAAGTATAAGAAACTTCTTCCACAACTGCTTCAAAACCACGAGATTCAATCTGAAACACTAGGCGTCTTCTCTGCTCGCACTGTTTTCTGTTCAAGGTTGCTTCTGTCCCTGCAACGGTCTGGTATACTTCAAAGTCTGCTCCCTTGGTAATCGGTTCACTGCATGATTTTTCTGTGATACCGAGCATACCTGCTTTATCTGTAACCGAATCAATCAGTTTTTTTCTTGCTTCTATGGCAAATTTTTTTATCGCATTTTTATTCATGTACTATTTCCTCCCACTGGAATACTTAACTCAATGTAATAATCGTATTTTCATCCAGCTCGTTTAATAATTTTTTCTTCATCTCTGCCAGGAACTTATCAATATCCTGCTCATTTTCAATTGAATAGGTTCTCGCACCAGCCACGCTACTAATAGATACATTCTTGCGTTTCTTCGGTTTGGGCTGCACTGAAGGTTTTACCGGTTTCTGTGGTTCTTCTGTGTGACCGCTACCTGTCGGTGGTGTTACCGGCTGTACCGGTTTCGGACGATGTCCTTCTTCATATTCTGTAATTTCATCCATACAGCGAAGTTTTAATGTATCACTTTCCAGTTTGATATTTTTCACTGCTGCAATTTCATGGGAATTGTCAAGCTTCTGCTTTAATTCTGCAAAAGCATTTATAAATTTATTTCTAAAAATATCAGCAAATTCTTTTTCATCTAATGTATGTAATACTTTTTCCAGATCATCATCCACGATTGGACGCATCTCTTCTGCTTCTTTTTCTAGCAAAGTTACATATTGCTGGACAAATTTCATTGACAGCTCTGGAAGTTTTTGAATCTGACGAAATGGTTTTTTTGCTGTCACAATTGCTTCCATCTGTGCTACATTATCAATAATTTCCTGCTGACGTACATAAATCTTGCTACTTTCAAACATCTGAATCTGTTTTTGTGCCTTCTCAAAGATTTTTTTCTGGTCACCGTGAAAAAAATCAAATACTGGTGCTGTGTCTTCTGCATCATCTAGCAAGTCATCTTTTTCCCTGTCCACTGTCTTAAAAAATTCTGCTGGTTCATTAATTGCAAGGAGTTCTTCTAATTGTTTCTTTGCCTGTTCCATCAAAGCTTTGCATGGTAAATTCGGGTTGATACGATATTCAACCATAACATCTGAAAAGGCAGCTAACTTATTTTGTGCTTTATTTTTAAAGGTTTTCATAATGGTGTCATCATCATCACTGGATAATGGATAACCAAAATAATCTTTTATTACTTCTTTGGCGGAACGAATCTGACGGTCGGTTGCTCTTTCCCTGATATCTATCAATAGCTTTTCAACAAATTCACGTTTTGTCAGATATCGTACCAATTCATCCTTTGTATTAGATAACATAGATAAGCTTTGACTATTGTAAATCAAAGATATACGTCCCATCTTAAATAGCATAGCAACCAACCACTGTACATCCTTTTGGTTAAATCCATATGGAGCTACCCCAAATTTGTCCTGCAAAGATTTCAAGGATGTTCTCATATGTCTTGCATTGTTAAGACCGATAACCTGGATTACTTCTTCCATCGCTAATTTATTCGGTGTTGTATCACTGGTTCCAAGGAATGAAAGCTGTCCATCGTTGCCATTGAAGACTGCTGCAATGTCAGAAAGTTCCGGTGCTGTCTCCATGTAAGATAGTTTGTTGTACTGCATTGCTACTAACTTTCCAAGTGCTTCGTTGATACGGCTCGCCGGTTCTTTTGCTGAGATGTTGGCTTTATCGCCATTCACATAGATCTCTGCATGTTTTAAGGCATCCTCAATAAAGATACGGATACGATCTTTCTTTTCAATACGTTCATCTTCTTTTGCACGACGGATACTATCAAAGCTTCCTCTTGCACCGGAAGCATTTTTATTCAGGAACTTATAGATCTTGATAGAGTCTGTAATCTCATCCAGGAATGTACTATCGTTCGGTAATTTTACAATCACACTATGTTCCTGTACGGAAAGCATACGAAGTGCAGAATCCGGATAAGCTTCTCCATATGGTGTGATGATGGATACTCCGATATCATTAGATTGATTTCCTTTGAAATACCGGTCATCTACTTTCTGGTTAAATGGAAATAAATAACGATTGCTATAACGATATTTCTTGTCTGTAAAGATTTCTTCGAAGATTACGGTAGATGCCTCTCCGATAATCTCCCCCATTTCTACCGATTCGTTATTGATGGCATTATTGATTTCCTGCTCTTCATTGGTCAGGAAGATATAGATTTCTCCATTCTTCTGCACCAATGTCTCTCGGATCAGTTTCTTTAAGGATTCTTCAATCTTACTGCGAATTTCAATACGGTCATCGTCAATATTGGAGATCATCAGTGTAGTAAGGTTATCTACATTTGCCTTGATCTCTTTGACATATTTAATCATAAACAGCACTTTCAGCAGTTCTACATCAAACTCATCTAGTCTGCTATTGTCCTTTGCATCAGTAATGACCTGACTGTGCTGATGGTCAATGAATTTATGCAATGGATTATAGAAATAGCTGAATGGTACCAGTACACCTTCCTGTCTGTCTTTTAACCGAATTGCAGATTCCTGGAACAGTGCCAACATAGAACGGGACTGATCGGACAAATGCTTTCCACTAGCCCCATGGGTACGCACAGCTGTCAATACCTGTCCAAGCAAATTAAACTGGTATGGAATAAATGGATAGCAGTCTGCAAAATCAGTCTTGTCTGTATATAATTTCTTATCTGCTGTATCTGCTGTAAATGTAATCAGATTCTTGATAATGGATTCTTTCTGCTCATATAACAGCTTCAATGCAGACTCTGCAATCTCATTTTTCTCCAAAATACGTTTGCGGATAACTTCGTCTACATTGGATGCAGACAGGGACAATCTGGTATCAAAACGTCCCTGAATCTTAGAGAAGTCATTTCCTTTTGTCTTCGTGATAGAGTCAATATCTTCCTGACTGGTAACGATCACCCATGCTTTTCCTCTACAGGCAGTTCCCAAATCTTCTACAATGGTCTGGAGATTGAGCATTAACTGAGTATCATCCGCAATATACTGTCCAATCTCATCTACGAGAAAAATTACATGGTGGTTCGGTCCTTTTTTCTCACAATATTCTTTTACTAATGATACGAATTTTTCAATACTGAGATCATATCCACTTTTGGCACTTTTACACCAATTACGGGCTGCTTCTTCGCTCATAAAATCCATCGCCACAATCGTTTTTACAATCTTATCCTGAATCACAGCAAATGCCTGTCTCTTTTTCTCCCACGGTGCCCCTGCAATCTCTTCAAATTTTTCTTTGAACTCCTCAAATCTGCCTTCGCTATCAAGCTGACGTTCAAATTCCGCAAGATATGGAATAGAGCCACAGTATCCCTGCATTTCATTAAATACTTTCATAAAAACTTCCACGATAGCTTCTTTGCCGGAACCTACTTTTGCAGATCCTTTGGAATCAATATTAAAGAGCATGACATCAGAAGAAATCGTTCCGGAATTGGTCATCTTGGCAATTAACATCGGATCTTCAATCTTCTTTCCATCAGTGAAGTATTCGATTGCTCTCTTTCCTTCTACTACACTGTTTTTTAACAGATAAGAAAGAATCTTTAAGAAATGAGATTTACCACTTCCGAAGAAGCCGGAGATCCAAACGCCCATTTTATCGGTGTAATTGTTGATTCCCTTTTCATAATTATCAAAAAAGTCACGAAAGTGCTTTAATAATTCTTTTGTTACTACATATTCGTCCAATTCCTGATATACGTTTTCTTCATCAGACTGACCAACTTTGATTACACCCTTAATGTCACGGTCAATCTGTTTCTCAAACATGTCTTTAATCTGCATTTTTCTTCCTCCGTATCTACACAAGCTGAAATGCCCTGTAATAGTTTCTGGAATCCATTGTTCCAAATAATTTCAAATCTTGTCCACTGTATTCTCCCGGATAAAACATTACAACTGGTACACTGTCCAGTACCTGATGTAAATTGTTCAAAATATTATGGCTTGCAATGATTGGATGACATTTGCCTATTCCTGTCAAAAAAATCACGCTATCTGTCAGATCTTCCTGCAAAATCTTTGAAATGATAAGATTTAATTCGTTTGTCTCATCTAATCCCAATGTTTCTACCAGGCTATCAGCCATATCAAAAAAGCCATTCTCTTTTTCAAGATCAAAGAAGGCCTCCAGATATCCTTCTTCTTCTAATACCTGAATCATTGTATGAAACAGATCAAATTCTATAATTTTAAAGTCTTTATTACCGTTATTAATTCGGTCTTTTAAGTATGTGATATGATTACGCACTTCCAGTTCTGCTCTTGGATCATAATCAAATACATAATATCCGACTTCATTTCCAAGACCTTTATTTTCGCAGAAAGACTTTTCAGATATCTTACTTTCAATCCGGTTCAGTCTTTCTTCCAAACTTAATCTCGCCATCCTTAGACTCCCTTCACTACCTTTAAGTATTCTCCAAGTCCATTTGCAGTCAGCAATTCTTCTGTACGATAATCAATATGAATTGGCTTAATCGTTCTTGGTTTTACACTGCTTTCCAATAATCCTGCCTCAAACATCATTCTGGTAAAGCACTGTTTCAACTTCCGCACTGCAGTATCTGTCCAGCCGGCAACCACCTCACTCTGCATTGCCTTATCTGCAAAAAAAACACTTAAATCCCTGTCTGTGATTTCCTTTTCACCTAATCGAATCTTCTCGTCATATACTTCATGTAAAAACTCAAAAAATAATCTGCTGTCCATTAAAATTGCAATCAGATTTAGAATTTTTGCAGTTTCTACATCACAAGTGATAAATGCCTGCAATACCTTTTCTGGTAACGCAGATACTCTTCGGTATGTTCCATTCAGCACCTCATAAGCACGATATTCTGCTTTCACCTGATAGATATTTTCCTCCCAAGCAACTTTCCGAATATCCGCTTTGCTGTATCCATTCAAGATATACCCTGCTGTCTTTCTGGACTCTTGCAGCCAAAATAATTTTGATGTAAGTCCTGCACTATATTCCATTACTGTCTACCATCCTTTATTTCTTTTTCATAATGGACAATATCTCCAAAATCACAATCTAACTTCTTGCAGATTTTTTCCAGAACCTTCATGGAAACCAGCTCGCTGTTAGTCATCTTCGCTACAGTACTGCTGCTGATTCCCACAAACTTCATCATTTCTACTTTATTCATATTTTTATCAATCAATAGCTTCCATAATCCATTATATGATACTGCCATATGTATTACCTCTTTACTACTATATAAAATTTATGATTTCCCTATATTTTAAAAATATATTTTTTATTTTTGGGCTAATACTTTCAATTTATAGTATTGTATCATACTGTATACCTTTCTTCAATGAGAATTACAAATGGATGCTTTGCCTTTTCGAATAGTTTGTTTAAAAAGCCAAGCGTATTTCTTTTTAGATTTCTCTTTATTTCTCACTGGTTCTGTCGTAAAACATTTGTTAAACCGTAAATACCTATTATTTCATAAAAAAGAGCGTGCTATAAGTTAGTACCAGATAGGAAAACATTGCAAAAGCCAATAAAATCAACGTCTTTCATGGTGCAAACACGATATGAAATTGAAACAATCAAATACTAACTGTTTCAAAGGGCATTGATATGCAAATATCAGCACCCTTTTCTTATTTTCGTACCATAGGCATCGCAACATGGTATCTAGTAATCTTCTGTTGTCCTCCAAAAAATATATCCAATAAGGTGGAAAATCTTCTATTTTTTCTCTGAGACTTACGTTTCGAACAAGACATGGCTCTTTTTCATGCGGAAGGCTACGACAGCATACAGGTAAATAAACCGTTCAAAATCAATACTTTTTATTTTTGCAGGAAGAAGTAAAAATCTAGATGTGAAAAGCCCCGTGATTGTATATTCATTGACCGCCATCAAGTCTGGGTACCTCCTTATCAGGTACGGCAACACCATATACGGAAACCCCGAATATGTGAAACACTGCACAATAAAATATAGATATATTAAGTACAGAAAAATCAAATCCTATCCAATAAAATCTCCCTCCCCGTCGGAGCAAAGATAGACTGAACCAGATGGAAGACAAAAAATGTTGTCGTAAATTGATTTTTGATAACATCAAGTACAACTCTAAAAAATGTACGGGTAAAGGTGAAAAAGCCACAGAATTATTCCCTGTATCCATATTTTCAAAGGGAGGCTTTATGATTTCTCATGTGCTGAGCTACTTGCTGGCACGCAAAGAAAAAGTTCGATTTCAAACACTTTCTGGTACACAAAACGGGAGTACAGCTTTTCGATTCGTCCGATGGCTGTACTCCTGTTATTTTTAATTTAGTCGCCAATACTTAGCGACTTCTTAAACTGCTCTATGGGAACAATCAAATATCTTGATATGTAAATAAAAACGAATAAAATAGTTAATTCTCCTGACTGATGGCTGGATTACCACTTGTTTTGTAGATTAAAGCAATTCTTGTATTAATATAGCACTAAATGCTTCTCTAATAATTCGCCTAATTTGCCTTGCGTTATCCAGCTGTTCAACCAAAGCAAAAATTTTTCCTCTCAATTGACATCTATCTACGATTCCCTTTTCGGTTTCATCCAAAGTAGAATATTGCCGTTCAAATTCATTTTCCATAATTTTTTGAATAGCATTTTTGTTTAGCTTTTCGAACTTAATAACGGCATCAAATCTTGAAAAGATAGGCTCTCCAAGTGCAGCCTTGATTTCTTTTTCAGACATATAGTTTGATGTACAAATAATAACTGAATCTTTCATCTTGACGGTAAAATTCCTATCGACATAAATACCTTCGTCGAACAGTTGATAAAAAGCACTATGAAATACAGGGTGAGGTTTATCAAATTCGTCGAACAAAATGATGTTTGATTCTCGCTCTAATAATTCTTTAGCTAAACTGTTCTGATTGTGTTTGCCGCCAAAAATATAGGAGCTGAATTCTTCACTGTGAAGCATTGAAAACTGCTTTCTAAACAACTTTTCTCCTAATGTTGCTGCAATGAATTTCGCACTTTCTGTCTTCCCTATTCCGGTGCTTCCATACAGTAGTATAACGCAAGGCTTGTCATACCGGTGTTTCGCAACATTGTACAGTGCAGCCAATATTTGTCTTTGTGCAAATTCCTGTCCAATAACGGCTTCTGAAAATCCACTCTTAATATTTCGGAGTACGTCAATATCAATAGCCTTGTAATCCTGACTATCTATCTTACAGTTTACACATGAAAGCTCTTTGATATGCCTAGCAATGCTATCTGGCGGGTTCTGCAGATACAGATTGTCGATACCGTACCGTAGCACCAAATTTGTAAAGCTCTCTATTGTCCCCTCTGTTAATGATGGATAATCATCCGAAAAAGCAACAACATCATCAAAGTGTAATATTTCTTCCTTTTCTTCACCCCTGTTACCTTGTACATCAACCTTTACTTTACGGTTTCTTGAATCATCTAAAATTGCAAGGTCTACGATGGACATATAGTTACTACTCGATGATAGAATTTCTCTAAAACCAGATAATCCACCATAAAAAATCTTTACATTCATCTACACACCCCAGCTAAAATCACATCATAAACCTTAATCTGATCCAAACTTATAGATGAATCATCGTCTATTAAATCAAATCCACTGATTTCCTTTTCTCGCTTATCTCCAAATTCCGATTGCATTGTTAGGCTATCAATACTGACTGTCCCAACTTCAACTGCATGATAATCCAAATTCATCTTCACCAAGTCTGATATGAAGTAATTATTGCGAAAAGCCTTTATATTAAATCGTAATACGACTGTTTCTTCAGCACAATCAGCCATTAGTTCATAATAGCCTCTGCCGCTATCCAGCGCTTCATCCATAAGCGCCAGATTTAGAGACAAACCATCTGATACTTCAATTTGACCATTTGTCATTTTCAGATATGGAGTTAACATTTTAAAGTAAGCAAATGACTCAGGATACGGATACGGTTTACAATCACTGAAAATCCTGATGTACGATTTCCCGGCTTTTGTAGCATAATCCAAATAGTCAGTGAGAATTGTATTTTCAATCGCTTTTGTAATTATGGTGTTACCTTCTCTGGAAAAATCAGCATTAGCGGCGGCACCCACCTTGGCAGAAATAATTGAAAGTATTCCTGCAGATTTCTTAGCTTCTGCTTCAGCGCCAACCGCAATTTCGGTTTCCTTTGATACAATATGCTCTTTCTTATCGGTACTCTTTCCACCTTCTAAAATATAAATAAAATCTGTTGCTGAGCCCTCATCAAAATAGACTATCTTAATCATTTTCTTAACTTTCTTTGCCATATCTGCCTCCGCAATTCATTCGACTACTTAAAACTAATTCCTAAATCTGGTTATTTTCGATTATTATACCATATCCCCATAAGCAAATCAACTTCAACATACTATATATTGTGGTATCTATTCTTCACAAAACAATATGTGTTATTCAATAATCAGTCGGTACGCCGTTATTTTTTTTATATTCTAAGAATAAAAAAATAGAGCGATGACACAATATATCATCGCTCTATCTTCTAGTCAATGGCTTTTAATTCTGTAATATTATCCAAATCGGATAAATCCATTCCTTCATATCTCGCAACAAAACTTTCTAAGGATGCCTTGCGCACCTTTAGACTTCCAAGTTTTAATGCCGGCAATAATCCTTTGCGAATTAGAGCATATACCAAATGGACATTAACCCCCAAACATTTGGATACTTCTTTTACGTTATACAATAGCTTTTCATCCATGATGACTCCTCTTTTCTTTATTTTTTCTTCTTTTATAATATGTAAAAATGAACATAACAAAGATTTTGGAATCATTAACATGGAAGAAATACGGAATTCGATTCTTTTTTATATACACATATGTTTGATATTCAATTTTTAATGCTTTGTCTAGTAGTTACGCCATGTTCCGGTTACCCACGGATTGTATTTGTTGAAAAGACCATTTGCACAATTTATTAAATCTTCTTGTAATGCTTCTTCATAAGTATAACTTATCCAGTCCGATTTATAATAAGCTACAGTCAAAAGATCAGTGTCCTCTGCTATTTTCGCGTTATTATATGTTTCCTTAACAAAATCAAATCTTGTGCTTGTAGCAGGAGGATTGTATTTTTCAAATTCCTTACTTGGTTTGCTATAATACTGGGAATGATATTTATACGCCTCCGCATCGGAAAATAAAAAGAATGGCATTGAATAACTCCACAGTCCGTGTCCAGAAGAATCTTGTGTAGAAGGGTCCATACGATAAACATCTAAGTTATACCACTTTCCATCTATTGAAACTTTTAATCTCGCTCCACCATAAGATTCATTCACATACATGGTTTTAATTCCTGCGCTAGAAAGTAATTCATCCAGGAAATCATTGTAGCCATATCGTGTTGCTTTACCCTTTAAAATACAGTTTACAGTATTCTCTGGCTCATATGACCAGTATTCTCCGTAAACTCTTTTTAAATGATCGCAAGTCCAAATGGTTAATTTTAGGACTTTTTCCTGTGTTGACATGCTATTGTTGACTATTTTTAAAGCCTGCTTTATCTTTGATTCAGTTTCTTCACTGGCATGATAATCATCTGCAATAACTTTTACATGACACTTGAAAGTTTTTCCATCAACTTTTGCCGTGATAACAGTTGTACCTTTAGCTACTGCCTGAACAGCCCCATGATTTTTATAAGTAGTATCTCTTTCAACCCATGCTACTTTCTTATTAGAGCTGGACCATTTTACAACATTTTTTGCATTATGTAGAACTAAATCAACACCGCTACCAGCTTGAAGAGTAACACTTGTTTTGCTTAACCACATCTTTTTAGAAGAAGAATTCGATTCTTTTTTCTTCGTAGATTTCTTGCTCTTCTTAACCGTAACCTTGCATTTCAGCTTTTTCTTGCCTACTTTTGCGGTGATTGTAGCCTTACCTGTTTTACGAGCTTTGATTTTGCCGGTCTTTGTAACAGTAACAACCTTTTTAGAGGAAGATTTCCATTTGATACGCTTCGCCTGTTTCTTACTGATGCCTTTTACGGTAAGCTTCTTACTCTGCCCGACTGTCATTGTAATCTTTGTCTTACTTAACTTAGGTTTCGTTGCCGCATTTACCTGGGTTGCTGGAAGAATAGATAACATCATCACAAATGTCAGAATCCAGGCAAATGTCTGTTTAAAGATTCTACTTGTTGCTTTTGTTTTCATAGCAAAAACTCCCTTCGTTATTTAATTTTTCTCGGTCTATCGACCACTCTTATCGTACCATATCCCACCAAAAAAGAATTTTTGTAAGAAGTTATCCACTGATACGATAAGTCTTTTCCCCTTGATTTGGAGTTAATGCTATTATACCATAGACATACACAATATAAAGTAACGGCTACTACTGCTAGCATAAATATCACTATAGAATTCCTTTTTTATCGTTTGTGCAAGCAATTACAAGAGACAAGCACACCAAAGAGATAAAATATATAAACCTCATACTCCCACCGTCCGTATATATGCTTGCAAAAAGTATGCTGCAAACTAAGGGGTATCCTTGCCTGCTCTGTATAACAAATATATTAGCCAGAATGAATCAACCCCCTATAGAAAATAGAGGGTGCTGTTTCTGCCCTTTCATCGCCTCTCTTTTAATATGTATGTTTTTGGGATAAACGGCTTTTTTAGAGCAAATCTTTTTACCAATAAAAATATTATCCGCCAGCATCTTGTTCATCTATAACAGAGTAATCCGTGGTTTTTCTCTCATTTATCATTGGCGAATTCTCGTAATCATTTGTATTGTCATTTTCTACCTGTTTCTCACAGGGAAGATTTTTCTGTTTTGCTTTATCTTCTTTTTCGCCATTTACTTTCTCTGTTGATTTTTCGGTTTCATCATTTCTTCTTTGTTTGGAATCGGATTCTTTTTTTCCTGTTTGATTCTCTTCTGTTTTATTTGCTGTTGTTTTCCGTGGAGCAAGGGCTTTGTCCGGGTCGCTTAAAATGCGGCATACCGTAGACTGGGAAGTTCCGGCCATCTTTGCTATCTCTCGCTGGCTGCGTCCTTCTTTTGCAAGTTCTATGACCAGCTGTACACGTTCTTTCTTTACCTGTCTCTTCTTTTCTCGCTCTTCTTCTCTCTTGGAAGATGGATGGAAATGAAGCATATCTTGTTCCTCCTTTGTGATACATAAGTAATTGATGATAGTCTGATTAGAAAATTTGTATCCTTTCTTCCGGCTTGTGGAAAGATAAGACTTTAGAGATTTTCCACTTAATGGATGCGAAAAAGAGCGATTCATCTTCCTTACTGCCTCATCTGCTTTTTCCTCTCCATACTCTTCCAATATCGTATTAAAAAGGATAAAGCAAAACGTATCCCTGTACCCATCTTCTACCCAGCCTTCTTTTCTGCGGAGGTCTAAAAGTGCATACAAGATATGCTCGCGGTAATCAGCTAAAGCGTATTTTTTAGAGTTAATAAACGGAATCGGATTCTTTTTGCCGGAGGCAACCTTATCAAAATAAAAGTCTACAACATTAAGACGGTCTTCATGTAAAAAGGCAAAGTCTCCCCATTTTTTTGCTTTGGAATTATAAGTTCCGGGCAAACGGAAATAACCGGCCATTTTTAAGGATGCTGCCCGGTCTACACGCAGAAAATTAAGGTAATACTGTTTGCTTATCTTTTCATCTAATTGGTCACAAAGATACGCTGCTGTCTCTTTATAAATATTTTTTAACTTTGCCGCAGATAATGGTTTGATTGCCCACCATAACTGCAGACCACGCCCTGTTTTAACGATAGTGTTTGGAGATGGCAGTTCCAACGAATTATCAAAAAGTTCCCGCAAATAAACTTCACATTTCTCAATCTCATTGTCACGGTCTTTCCTTGAGATACCATACTTATGGCAGTCGATATCAATGACAATGTTATGTAATGTAAACAGATTTTTCTCATTTCTCTTTCCACGTTTTTTCAGACCATTGGCTGTGACATAATAATTCTTCGCATTATTCGCTGTAAAGAAATCCACAGGTAATGCATCCAGGCTTTCTTCTATCCCAGTCTGATAATGATGAAAAGTATAAATCTTTCCTTTCTTAGCAGGAATGTCGCATCCGATATAAATTTTGGATGTATAATCTCCCTCCGGCACATAATGAAGTTCGAAAAAGGAATATAAATCTTCCTTTTTTCTACGTCTTGCTTGCTCACGCTGTTTTTCTTGTTCAATCATCGCATTGAAATTATCCATATAATGCTGGTCGTATTCTGCGGAAATACTCATATTAAGACTCCTTTCAGCTTTTCTCCTCTTAATATGTAAAAAAAGAAAATTTAAAAAGGCTCTGGAAATAATAACTTTAATAGCTATTATTTCCAGAGCCTTTTCTCCAAGGAATCCGATTCCGAAAGAACTATAACTGTTCGATGTTTTTATGAATTATCTCTTCTATCGCATTTGTAATTTGTCTACTGCAATCACTTATTCTTTCTAAATGTTCTATTTTTTTAATATATTCTTTTTGAATTGATATTGAGGGAATTTCCAATTCTATTTGTTCAATATCTACCCTTCGTAGAGCCGGTAATCCTGCTGCCACATTAAATTTTTTAAAATTAATTTTTCTTAATAAATAATATAAATATTTAGGGATTACAATATCAGTATCAATCATTAAATAGAATGTTGTACCAGACGCCCAAAAAGGTCCTTTGGCATATTGAACTGATAACGTTCCTTTACAGCCAATAATAACGCTATCCTTTTCGTACATAATAGAGTCTGTAAACTCTTGTTTAAAACGCAATTTTCCTGATTTATATACAGGTATCGTTCCATTGATAGCTGTTGGAGCTGTCCTGCCATATTTAATTTTAGCTACTTCCTTTAATAAATAGGTTGATTTTTTCTCTTTATCTAACTTCTGTATAATTTTCAACCGATTTTGTGATTCATGTAATTTTGCAATCAAATTATAAATTTCTTCTTCATGTTTATATTTTTTTACAGAAGCCTCTGACTTAATCGCAAAATATAAATCCGTTTGCAGATTGTAACCATTTTTCCTTGCATCATCAATAGATATTATTTTGTAATTTGCTTGATTTTTTTCTAATCCCAACTTGCTTAAAATATTTTTATCTGTATTTTCTTTATAATTTGCACTGTAATCTCCAGAAAAATTATAAATATCTACTATGTAAAAAGAATCTTTTTGTTTTTTAGAAAGTAACCATATACATGGTTTAATTCTAGTTGACGGAAAAACACCACGAGGCAAGCAAATAATTCCTTCTATATATTTATTTTCTATAATCATCCGTCTTGCAGCAATATCTTCTTTTCTCTGCATTAATAAAGAGGTTTGAGGTAAAATCACAGCCGCATCTCCGTTCTCTTTAATATAATGTAACGCTAACTGTAACCATGCGAAGTTTAAATTGGATCTTCTGCAGGTAGTTTCATCCCAAATTTGAGAATTAATCTCCAAATCTTGAGCATATGATTGATTAAAGGGAGGATTCATAAGCACATGTTCTACAGAAATACCTAATATTTCTTGCAAGGCATCTTGTGGACTATTGCCAATTTTTAAGTCCATATTATATAGAAATGCACTCATTTGCGCCAATGTCCACGCAATAGGATTTTTTTCTTGACCGATGAAAGTAATATTTCTAAATGGAAGAGTTTTTTTCGCAACCGTCAACATACGTCCCGTCCCTGCACACGGATCAAGTAGTATATCATCTTCTTTAATATCTAACGCATTAAGTAATAATTTCACCACATTATAGGGTGTGTAGTGCTCTCCATATATTTTTCTATTATCATCAGATTTACAAAAATTATAAATTTCTCCCAAAACATCTCCCCGAATTGAAATATCAGCCTCATCCAATATTATAATTAGGGCCTTTAATAACTTTGAATCCAATTCTTTAAAATCATAAATTCTATTAAAGGGTAGCTTTTCATTTGTAAAAAAATCATGGATATACAAATTGATGGAATAATCATTTAATTCTTTTAATTTTTTCCATGTTTCTGAACTATATAGTTTTATAAAAACTAATCCCGAAAGAATAATTCCTGCCTCATCCTGCGGAATTATCCCGTTCATCTTTGAAAAAGCTTTAAAAATATGTGATTCAATGTATGTTCGTTTCATTACGTCTATACTCCTTTATCTAATCTACTTCTTTCTCTAAAAAATAAAATATCACTTTCTATGCTATCCTGTCTATGCAATCATCATTTGAAAGGAGTTTATTATGAACCACATATCATTAGAAAACTATCTGATCTTAACAGTTGAAAATGGGCAAATAGAAGTACTGTATGATGCGCAAGCCACAGATTTATATTTGTACAAAGCTGAAAATTATTACTTGACAAGAAACAAATCACATATTATATCTGCCTGTTTATCTGAAAACATATTATTAATCAAATCAGGACGGAAAACTGACATAGTCAATACCCCCTTTTTTAAAAATCTACATTTGGACAGCTACATTATATTTAAGCAAATGAATCCAGAATTATATGAATTATGCAGCGATAAACACGAATGTAATATTGCGCGAATGTTACTAAACATTTTTGAAGTAGATTTTTCGTAGACAGCACAAAAATATATTTCAAAAATATCTAAATAATTTTTTTAAATAAAAGAAATTTCAAACAAGCAACATTGATTAAACACTACGCCAAAACAGAATAGGATTCTGTCCGGAAAATTTAACATTGTCTATATCCAATATTATATTGAAAAAGGATCAAATTCCGAAAAAAATTGCTTCAAAAAAGAATTTATACATATT